>Ga0114945_10000158_pt1 | contig 40306 bp, 40 predicted proteins | sample OV2TP3_FD_87194 | JGI IMG/M metagenome (GOLD analysis project Ga0114945, IMG submission 87194) | Hot spring microbial communities from Beatty, Nevada to study Microbial Dark Matter (Phase II) - OV2 TP3 | ecosystem: Environmental > Aquatic > Thermal springs > Hot (42-90C) | place: USA: Beatty... | reverse complement strand
GCGCATCTGCGGCGTTGCTCCTCCTCGGCAGCCCTCTTCAAGGCTCGCCTCGTCGTCGCGCCTGGCATCTGCACCCTCGGCGCCGCCACCGCGGCCACGATCCTACCGGGATGTGCTCTAAGACCGCGGGTTACGAAGTCCCCCCCCGATTCTGCACGAACCGCCACCCGAACCGTCCCTTGATGCAGAGATGGCCGCGGGTCACCTCGTGGTCCGGGGGGGACATCGCTTTCACGATCCGGTTGTCCTGGACCGTCAAGCGAAGCGTGCATCCGACTCCGCAGTAGGGGCAGATCGTGTCGGTCGTTTTCTGCTTCGACTCGTCCCACGTTCCCGATCGGCGCAGGTCATACTCGCTCTTGAACCGAAGCGCTCCCGTGGGACATACCCCGATGCAGTTTCCGCAATAGACGCAGGCCGACTCTCCGAGGGGAAGTCCGAACTCGGTGGAGATCTTCGCGTCGAATCCGCGACCCGCGACAGAGAGGGCGAAGGTGTTCTGCGCGTCCCTCCCGCACGCCTCGACGCACTTGTAGCAAAGAATGCACTTCGAGTAGTCGCGCACATAGAGTTCATTGTCGATCTTGGGCGGTTGGGCGACCGTCGCGCCTCCCGCGTGACGGCCGGGCTGCGCTCCGTATCGCTTCATCCAACCGAGGACCTCCGCCGAGACGAGGGAAAGGTCCACCGACGAGGCGAGGAACTCCAGCACCATCCGGCGGCTCAGGCGCACCCGCTCGCTGTCGGTTTGAATCGACATCTTCGGCTCGACCTTTCGGGAACACGCGGGGACGAGCGTTCGCGATCCTTCGACTTCCACGACGCAGACGCGGCACACGTTGACGGGGGTCAACGTCTCGAGATAGCAGAGGGTAGGAGTGTCTACGCCTCGTCCTCGACACGCCTCGAGAATGGTCGTCCCCTCGGGTACGGTCGTTGCCTGGCCGTCGATCGAGATCTCGACCGATCTCATCGCGCCCTCGAGAAGAGTTTGAGTTTTCGAATGGCCGACTGCGCCGCCCAGGAGGCGGTATGGCCGAGGCCGCAGATCGAGGCGTCCTTCATCACCTGCCCCACGTCGTCCAGGAGAGTCGATTCGTCGCTTCCCCGGGCCATCCGAGAGAGGATTTCCTCCTGCCGCCGCGTTCCGACCCGGCATGGAACGCACTGGCCGCACGATTCTTCGCGGAAGAAGCGTGCGATGCGGAGGACGATGTCCGCAAGATCGACCGTTTCGTCCAAGGCCATCACGACTCCCGAGCCGAGGGAAGCGCCGATGGCGCGCGTCCCCTCGAAAGTGAGAGGCACGTCGAATTCCTCCGGCGTGAGAAAAGTTCCCGCGGCGCCGCCGAGCAGAACCGTCCGCAACGGGCCCGCTCCGGCGATCTTGAGGAGCTCGCGCAGGGTCGTGCCGAATCGGACCTCGTACGTGCCGGGTTTGGGGACGCATCCGGATACGCAGAAGAGCTTCGTTTCGACGGAGGGAAATGTCGCCCCTCCTTCGAGCACGATCCCGAGAACGTTGGCCAGCGTCTCCACGTTATTGACGAGGGTCGGCTTCCCGAAGAGTCCCTTCTGCGTGGGGAAGGGAGGTTTGTTCCTCGGCTCTCCGCGGAATCCTTCGATGGAATTGAAGAGCGCGGTTTCTTCTCCGCAGATGTAGGCGCCCGCGCCCCGGCGGACCTCGATCTCGAATCCGCGCAGGAAGCCTCGCACGCGGGCCTGGTCGATCGCCTTCGTCATTCGGGACGAGGCGAGGGGGTACTCTCCGCGAACGTAGAGGTACCCTCGGTCGCATCCGGTGGCGATCCCGGCGATCGTCATCGCTTCCACGATGGCGTAGGGGTCCTCTTCCAGAAGGACTCGGTCCTTGAAGGTCCCCGGTTCCGATTCGTCCGCATTGCACACGAGGTGGTGAGGCCGCTCCGGGGCGCGCGCGACGGCGTCCCACTTGCGGCCGGCAGGAAAGGCGGCCCCGCCGCGGCCGACGAGTTTGGAGTCGACGATCTCGCGAATCACCCCTTCGGGTCCGAGTTCGAGCGCGCGGCGGAGCGCACGGAATCCGCCGTGCGCGCGGTAGTCGTCGAAGCTCTCCGGATCCACTTTGCCCACGCGGGCCAGGAGGCGCGATCCCTCGACATGTCGAGAACTCGAAGTGATCACCTGCATCTTCTCCGCCTGAACCAGAGCGGCCGGTCCGCGATCGCACTGGCCGAGGCACGGGCTTGGGAGGCAGTGTTCGCCCCGGCGTTCGAAGTCTGCGCGCAGCTCCTTCCCGCCGCGGATCCGGCACGCAAGATCGTCGCAGACGTGGACCACGCGCGGGGGGCGCGGCTCGGTCGAAAAGAGCGCGTAGAAGCTGGCGACGCCGTACGCCTCCGCGGGTGGGACGTCCAAGACTCGGCAGAGGTGGTTTAGGGCTCCGGGACTGATCCACCCGGCGGCCTCTTGCGCCGCGTGGAGGGCGGGAAGGAGCAGGTCGCGCCGTCGAGACGTGACGACCGCGTCGATGGCGGTCCGTTCCGCCTCGGTGGCCGCGGCGCCGGGGATCAGGTGGAGGTCCACGCAGGAGCTCCCAGCTTTTCGATTCGGATCGCCGTCGCCTTGAACTCTGCGGTCCCCGATTTCGGATCCGTCGCGTCGATCGTCAGAAGGTTCGTGGCGACGTCGTCGTGAAAGTGCACCGTCATGAAAGCCAGCCCGGGCCGAAGCGTTTCGTCGAATCGCACGGGGGATTCCACCGCTCCGCGTCTCGAGAGGACGCGCACCCTTTCGCCGTCGGCGACGCCGTATTTTGCGCCGTCGTCCGGATGGAGGTCCAGGCTTTCGCCCCGACGGAGCGGGGAGGTGTAGCCGCCGGTTTGAACGCCGGTGTTGAACGAATCGAGCCGCCTCCCCGTGGTCAGCCGCAGCGGAAACTCGGCCGAGAGGCGGTCGACGGGAGGATCGTGTTCGACGGCGTGGAACGGCGCGGGAGGGCCCTCGAGCGGATCGTTCCAGAGTCGGCCATGGAGGAATGGGCTGCCGGCATGATCCTCCGAGGGGCAGGGCCAATGCAGGCCGCCGAGCTCCTCGAGCCGCCGGTACGACATGCCCCGGTGCCATTCGGAAAGCGACCGGCACTCGTTCCAGAGCTCTTCCGGCGTCGGATGCTCCCAGTCTCTTCCGAGGCGTCGCGCGATTTCGCACAGGATCTCGATGTCGTCGCGCGCGCCGAAAGGAGGATCGAGCGCCTTGCGGACGCGCTGGACCCGCCGCTCGCTGCTCGTCACCGTGCCTTCCGATTCGCACCATGCGGCCGTCGCGGGGAGGACGACGTGCGCCATCTCGGCCGTCTTCGTGAGGAAGAGGTCCTGGACGACGAAGTGGTCGAGCCCTTCGAGAAGCCGGAGCGCGCGTCCCATGTCGGCCTCCGATTGGGCCGGATTCTCTCCGAGGACATAGAGGGCGCGAAGCTTGCCGTGCTCCATCGCCTCGAACATCTCGGAAAGATGCCACCCCTTCTTGGGAGGAAGGGCCCGCCCGTAGGCCCTCTCGAATTTCTCGCGAAGCTCGGCCTTCTCGACATCCTGCCCGCCCGGAAAACGGTTGGGGATGGCCCCCATGTCGCCTCCCCCCTGGACGTTGTTCTGGCCGCGAAGGGGATTGAGACCGCAGCCGTACCGGCCGACGTGGCCCGTGAGGAGCGAGAGATTGATGAGCGCAAGCACGTTGTCGACGGCGTTGTGGTGTTCCGTGATCCCGAGGGTCCAGCAGATCTGGGCCCGGTCTGCGCGGGCGTAGGCGTGCGCCAGACGGCGAATCTGTTCCGCGGGGACGCCGGTCTCGCGTTCCGCGGATTCCAAAGTGTATTTCTCGACGCCGGCGCGATAGGCGTCGAACCCGGTCGTGGCGCGGCGAACGAACGTCCGGTTCTCGAGCCCGGCGGCGAGAATCTCGCGGCCCATCGCATTGGCGAGCGCGATGTCCGAACCCACGTCGAGAGCGAGCCACTCGTCGGCCCATTGCGCCGAGCTGGTCCGCCGCGGATCGATGGTGAAGAGCTTCGCGCCGCGCCTCATTCCCGCGAGTACGTGGTGGAAGAAGATCGGATGCGTCTCCCGGGCGTTCGATCCCCATAGGAGGATGAGATCGGTCTCCTCGATCTCGCGGTAGGAACTCGTTCCCCCTCCCGCTCCGAACACCGCCGTCAGCCCGACGACGCTCGGTGCGTGTCAGGTACGATTGCAAGAATCGATGTTGTTGGTACCGAGAACGCACCGGACGAACTTCTGGGCGAGGTAGTTGACTTCGTTCGTGGCCTTCGAACACGAGAAGAAGCCGACGGCGTCGGGGCCATGCTTCGCGACGACGTCGCGAAGTCCCCCTGCGGCGCGGTCGAGCGCTTCCTCCCAGGAGGCCGGGCGCAGGCGTCCGTTCTCCCGCACGAGCGGCTCCGTGAGACGGACGTAGGGTTTCGCCATCACCGGGGATTATCGCCTCGGTCCCAAGGGCGGGCAAGAAGTGTAGTACACTCCACCCGAGGAGCATCGTGAGCGTACCGTTCCTGTGCCCGGTGTGCAGCGCCCGTCTCAAGTCGGCGCTGCTCGGTCGAGTCCATTGCGCCCGGTGCGGCGGCTCGTATCCCCCGACGCACGTGGACCGTCTCGCCCGAGCCCTCGGTACGCTCCTTCCGCAGCCGCGCGAGTCGGCCGAGGCCCTGCACGCCCGTGCCATCGAACATCTGAGGAAGGCACTCCTGACCGCGGACTCCGGGGCACATTGGAACGCGAAGCTCGCGACTCGGGCGGTGCGCGTCCTTGGGACCTCCGGCGACGTCACGGGACCCGCGGTCCTGGTCTTGATTGCGGCCCCTTGGGGCGCGCCCTTCACGATCTCCGTCTTCAACGATCTCCTCCGGCTGACCAAGTGGATGGAGGAGGCGAAAGTCGTCTCGCGTTTTCTCTTCGTCGCCCCGCAGCCGATCCCGGAATCGATTCTGTATTCGTTCGGCGCCACGAATCGCGGCCGATTCGAGCGGATGGCCCTTCGCGAGACGGGCCTCTATGACCCCGAGATGCTGGTGCCCCCGGCCAGGGTACCGAAGCTCATCGCCTTGGCTCAAAGACTCGTAAAGACTTGTTTCCGCATCGAGGTCGATCTGGCCGAGGTTCGACAGGTAAAGTGGATCGAGGAGCTGATCCTCAAGGAGCTTCGTCTTCCTCACTCTCCCCATGTGCCCCTGCCTCGCGAGGCCTACCTTCCTCGATGCTCGCTCCTGATGTTGGCGCTCCTCGTGGGGGCGATCCTTCTCGGAAAACGCGGTGGACCAGGATGGTGCGAAGAGCGAGCCTTTCCGTTCAGTTTGGGACTTCTTCTGGATCCGAACGAGAAGATCGATCCGATCAGTCCCGTAGTGAATCTATGCGCGAATGGCGCGGCGAGCTCGATCGTCGCGGTCGGGAAGGAGCTGACGAGGGTCCGGCGGCGCCATTGACGATTCTCGACGAGCCCTGATACACTTTTCTTCGTGAGCGCGGTACCTCGGATCAGCCTCCTGGATGTCCAAGACAACTTGGCGGCCGGCCGCCCGCTCCTCCTCGTGTGCGCCTACGAAAACGAGGCTCGGTTCCACAAGCATCGTCTGGAGGGAGCCATTCCCCTCTCCGAACTTCGGGCCAAGCTGCCGACTCTGGAGAAAACCGTCGAGATCGCCTTCTACTGAAACTGACCCTTCGACCTCACCGCCGCCCGGCGGGCGGCCCAGTTCATCGAGCAAGGCTACGACGCGAAAGTCCTGCGCGGCGGCGTGCGCTCTTGGAAGCGCGCGGGATTTCCGATGGTGGAGCCGACCTGATTGTTTTTGGGCGTACGTTGCGGCGATTATGATTCCGACCCTCCTGGCGCTGTTTGTCCTCTAACGGTTTTGTTAGTCTCCTCGCGTGCAGGGCTTCGAGATCGTCCGCTCCGTCGGGCGCGGCACCACGGCGGAGGTGTTCGAAGCGCGAGACGCGCATGGCCGTACCGTGGCCGTGAAAGTGTTCCCGCCCGACTCGCGCTCGATGCGGTGGCACGCGTGGAGCGAGGCGGAGCAGCTCGCGAAGCTCGACCACCCTTCCATACTCAAGATCCACGAATTCGGCGAGGACGAAGGGAAACCGTACATCGCCATGGAGTTCGTGAACGGCCCCTCCCTGGAGCGGCGCATTCTGGAGCAGGGCGCCTTCTTCCAAGAGGATGCCGTCCGCATGGTTCGCAAGATCGCAGAGGGCTTGGCCTACGCCCATTCGATGGGGGTGTTCCACGGGGATGTCCGGCCGCGGAATGTCCTCCTTCGGAACGGCGATCCGCTCCACCCTGTTCTCTGCGACTTCGGGCTCAACTCCACCGGGTCCAAGGCGGCGGACATTCCCGCCCTCGCGGAAATCCTTCGCTTTGCGGCGGGCTCCCATCCTCTCGCGGATCGGTTGCGGGTGACTTCGATCGAGCTGGCGATCTCGGAGATCGATCGATTCCTCGCGGGGGAGCCGATGACGCGGGTTCTCAAGCGACGGCGCGGTTGTTTGGGATTCTGATTCTTGCGAAGGATTGGAGCGCCCGGGAGAGACTGGGGAAACGGACAAGATCGAATCGTTTTTCCGGGAGCACTACCCGGCCCTCACTCGATTCGTTTTCGTCCTCCTGAAGCGGGCGCCGAAATCGGAGTGGGGGCAGGAGCATTTTTTCGGAATCGCCGCTGTCCTGTGGATGTGGTTGGGGGAGGTCACCCACCCGCGAGACTGGAGGATGGTGGACGCATCCGATGGATCCCAACTCCCGATTCCGATCAGCGAGTAGCTCGACAGGGCACCTTTCTTCCGGAGATTTCCTCGCCCAGCGCTGGGTTCTCCCTCCTTTTTCGCGTCGATTCCCGGTCGCCTCGCGGCACGGCTTTCTGGAAGCATGTGAACGGAGGCGACATGAAATTCGTGCCCGTGGTCCTCGCGATCGCGCTCCTGGCGCCCGCTCCCGCGTGGGCGCAGGACGACAAGGTCCAGCAGGAGTCGGGAGGCGTCTTCAAGACGATCCTCGACCTCATCCTCAAGTGGGTCTTTCCGGTGGGCGCGGCCTATTGCTTCATCCACGGCGTCATCGCCAAGGGGGTGAAGCGCGGCGAATGGGACATGGCGGCCCTGTGCATCATCGGAGCCGTCGCCTTGGCGCTGTTCCCGAAGTTGCTCCAGGCGATCTTCCCTCGGTGACCCCATGCGTTGGATCCTCTTCGTGGCGAGCCTCGGGCTGGGAGCCGTCCTTTCCCTCTCGGCGTGGCTGCTGGACTGCCGTGCCTGCGACCGCGGCTTCTCCATCGCCGCCGTCGGCGCGGCCGGATATCTCGCGCTGACGGCCATCGCGCTCTGGCGCGGGCCGAATCGACTCGTCTTCGCCGGGACGTTCTTCGCCTTCGGCGTCCATGCCCTACTCGTCCTCCGCATGGCCCAGACCGCATGGTGTTGGGTGTGCGCCGCCGCGGCCGTCAATGCCCTCGGGCTTGCCGTTCTGGCCGTCGCGATCGATCGGACGAATCTGAAAGTCGCGGGGTGGTCCCTTCCTTGGTCGGCCGTGATTCTGATCGCGCTTCCCGGCGCGGCGGAACCCGTTTCGCGCAGGGTTCGCGCCGAGGGACCGGTGGACGGAGTCCGCGTGGTGATCTTGGAACGGGATCACTGTCCGTACTGCGTGGAATTGAGGGAACGACTCGTCCCCCGGTTGCGGGAAGAATTCGGCGCGCGAGTGACCGTCTCCTTCCGTTCCGCCGACGATTTCCCCGGAGTTACGAAGACGCCGACCGTGATCATCAGCCGCCCCCGCGACGCCCGTGTCATCGAGGGGCTTCCGCCCTACGAGCGGCTCCGCGCCGCCGTGGCCGAGGCGCTGGAGGCGACGCCGTGATCGCCGCGCTCGTCCTCGTCCTCCTGCAGGAAGAGAGGACCCGCGAGGTCCTCTACGTCGAGAAAACCGTGGAGATCCTCGCGCCCGTGGCCGGGGAGGCGCGTCATCGAAGCACCGTCGTGAGCTTTCCCGAGGAGTCGCTCGAGGCGCTCGTCGTCGGATGGAACGAGGAAGATCTCTCGGTCGAACGACGTCGCGATCGCCTGTTCGTGAAACTGCTCCGGCGCGCGGAGGGAGACCTGCACGTCTTGGGGGCGAGCGGAACGCTCTACCGCCTCTACGTTCGGCCGGCCGAGAAGGTGTTCGACGGGCATGTACGGATCGTGCTCCCGGGGGGAGACGCCTCTCGGCCGACGTCGGTCGATCTCCTTCGCGCGATGCGGAGAGGAAAGGTCCCGGCCGGAGTTACGGTCCGTCGCGCTTCCGGTCGGGTGTACGAAGGAGAGCGGTTCGCGCTTTCGTCGCGCTACGTGTACGACGGGGAATCGTATCGGGGATACGTGCTGGTTCTGGAGAACCGGACGCGAGAGCCCTTGAGACTCGACCTTTCGCGATTCTCCGGCGAGGGGTTGGACCTTGTGGGGGCCACGAGCCTGGTCGTCGAGTCCGAGGGGCGCACCCGGGTCTATTTCGTGTACGGGAAATGAGACGGAAGATCCTGTTCTGGTCGGTAGCGGCGGCCGTTCTGCTCGCGACGATCGGGGCGGTCGCGACTCGCGGCGGGCGGGAATCGAAAGCGCCCCCGGTTCTCCGGCCCGACTTCGACGTGGGGATCCCGACGGCGCAGGAAGTCCGGGCGATGCTCGGCGCGTACGGCCAGCGCGTGGAGTCGAACGAGCGCGACCTCGCCCAACTTCGAACGGAGTTGGCCGAGACGCGCACGCAGCTCAAGGAATCGGTGGACGCGCTCGGAGCGAATCGACGTCAAGATGCCGGAATGCTCGAGGAACTCCTCCGAGAGATTCGGGGACAAAAGGGCAAGCCCGAGTCGGGGAAGTCGGTCCGCTTCCGCACGTTCGAGTTCGAGAAGGAATCGCGCCGCGCCCTTTCGGTTCCGGCCGGAAGCTTCGGAGAGGCGACGCTCCTCACGGGCGTGTACGCTCCGACGAGCGGCGATTCCCTGCCGGTGCTCCTCCGGCTCGACGCGGCCTTGACGGGCCCGAATCGCAGTCGGGTGCCGATCCGCGGCGCGTTCCTCGTGGGGAAGGCCGCGGGAGACGCGAACTCGCGCCGGGCCGTCGTCCAGCTCGAGACGCTGAGCGTCGTTCTGGATTCGGGGGAGACGGCGGAGACGAAGGTCAACGGTTGGGTGATCGACGACGACGGCATTCAGGGGCTCGCGGGATCCTACGTATGGCGGGCGGAGGAGATCCTGGCACTCGCGGGCGCGTCGGCGGGAATGTCGGCCGCGGCGGACGCGATGTCGGCGCGGGAGTCGAGCGCGCAGATCGGACCTCTGGGGACGGTCGCCCAGACCATCACCGGGGATCCTTTGCGATTCGTGGGGAATCGCGCGCTGGGTTCCGCGTTGGGGAAGATGTCCGAGGTGATCTCGGCGCGGCTTCAGGAGATCACGCCGGCGATCTATGTCACGAACGGCCGGCCGGTCACGATCGCGTTCGTCTCGGGAGCGGCCGTAGGGGGAAAACGTGAGTAGCCGATCGTGGACCCTCTGGGCACTCTCGACCCTGGCCGGTTGTTCGCTCATTCCTTCCGCCCCCGCGCGCGGCGTGCCGGTCCCCGTCGCCTATCGACAGGGACGGGGAGACGCGCTGCGAATCACCGACGCGTCCACGCCCTTTGCCGAGCGCCCCGCCGTCCCCGTTCTCGCTCCTCCCGAAGTGCTGGCGGCCTTCGTCCCGGCACGGCTCGATCGCCGTCGCGACGTCCTGGTCGGCGGACACTGGATCTTCCTCAAGTTGCGCGACGCGGAATGGTTCTCGGAGCGCATCGCGGACTCGGAGCCCGCGGTCACGGGCGTCGCGCCGGAAGAGGACCTCGCGCCGCTCCGGACCCTTCCGTTCGAGGAGGCGGTGGTGCCGTGGAGAAAAGAGAAGTGAAGGACGCTCCCTCGATCGAATCGCTCCTCCCCTATCACTCGTTCGATCCCGAAGGCCGGGTGTTCGTGCTGGTCGACGGATCCCTCGGAGTGGCTTGGGACACGACGCCGATCGAGGTGGAGACCTGGCCGGAGTCGAGGCTGGGCGAACTCGCCGCGCGTCTCGAGGCCATGCTGAAACTCCTGCCGGAGCGTTCAACCTTCCAAACGATTCTCACGATGAGCCGCTCCCCCCGCTTCGACGGTTGGCTGGGCGCGACCGATCGGGACGGCCTCCATCGGGACTTGGCGGATTCGCGGGTCCGCGCGCTCGCGGAGTTCGCGTGCGAGCAGGAGGGGCGCCGTCTCGTGTCTCGCACGCTCGAGATCACGATGTCCCTTCGAACGTTTCCTCGGTGGGACAGGATTTCCTGGTGGCGTCCCGTCCGTCTGGAAGAACGGTTTCGCGAAGCGTATGGCGGCGCCAAACGGGCCCTGACCGAATGCGCCGCTTCGATCGAAGATCTTTCCGCGCAGCAAGCGATGACCCTTCGTCGACTGGACGAGCCCGGCCTCCTCGCCCGCGCGCATGCCGCGCTCAATCCGGGTCGCTCGGGGGGGGCATCGGCGGAGCCGGCGCGCTCCCACATCCGTTTCGAACCGGAAGAGGGCGGGATTCGGATCGGCGATTTCCATCATCGAGTGCTCTCGATGATCGAGGTGCCGCGCGAGACGTGGGCGGGGATGTTGGGGAGCGTCCTCGATCACGTGCCGGAAGCCGCGCTGGTCTTCAACGTCGAGGGATGCGATCCCCACGGCGTCCGCCGGTTTCTCCAGGCGAAAAAGCGCCTGGCCTTTTGTCAGCTCTCCGGGGGGGAGGGGCGAGTCGAGATCGGAACGATGAAGGACGAGCTCGATCGGACGATCGGAGAGATGTTCGTGGACGGGGCGCGCGTCCTGGGCGTTCGCGTCCACGTGATCGTCCGGGCGCCGACCGCCGAGGAGGCGCGGGCCCAATCGCGCGCCGCGGTGAACGCGCTCTCGCGCATCGGAGTCGAGGTCGTCGAGGAAGAAGCGCTCGCGCTGTCCCTCTTTCTCCAGGCCCTGCCGCTCGCCTACGATCCGGAGAACGATCGGTTCGTCCGGCGCGGGAGGCGGATGCTCTCGATGAACGTAGCCCATCTCCTCCCGGTCTACGGCGCCATGCGCGGCACGCCCGATCCCGATCTCCTCCTGCTCAATCGGGCCGGGGAACCCGTCACCTTCTCGCTTTTCGACACGGATACGGCGCCACACGCGATCGTGACCGGGGTTACGGGAAGCGGCAAGAGCGTGCTTGCGAACATGTTGATCCTGGCGCCGGCGCGTCGCGGCCATCCGGTCTTCGTGCTGGATCGGGGGAACAGCTACCGCAAAGTGTGCGAGGTGCTCGGCGGCACGTATGTGGCCTTCGATCCCGCCGCTCCGATCTCCATCAATCCCTTCGGCCGTGGGTTGACCGACGAGAAGAAACTCCTCCTGGCCGACATCCTCGCCGAGATGTGCACGCAGGGACGGCGCGAGCTGGAAGTCCCGGAGAGAAGTCTCCTGACCCGAGGTCTCGTCCGCGCCTTCCATGGAAACGAAGACGAAGTCCGCGCGAGCGACGTCGCCCGAGCCCTTCGAGAGGATCCGGAATCGAAAGGCCTCGCGCTCTGTCTCGAGATGTTCGCGGGTGACGGACCCTACGCCGGCTTCTTCGACCGACCGTGCGCCGCGGATTTCGCCGGTCCGTTGACGGTCTTCGAACTCGGAGACATCGCCCGTCGGTCGGACGTGGCGAGCGTCCTCCTCATGGCCCTCATCCACCAGATCACGGAGTTCTGCAAGGCGCGACCCGAACTGCGGAAATACCTGATCGTGGACGAGGCCTGGACCCTGCTCCGGAGCTCCACGACGGCGCGCTTTCTGGAAGACGTCCTGCGCACCTACCGGAAACTCAACAGCGCCGCGGTGCTGGTGACGCAGCAGGTGGGAGATTTCGACGGCAAGACGGGCGAGGCGATCCGGGCGAACGCGCCAAACCGGTTGTTCCTTCGGCAGACTCCCGAGACGGTCCTCTCCATGGAACGGTTGCTGGATCTCTCCCCGGAGGAGAAGAAACTCCTCGGCGGACTCACCACCGTCCCCGGTCGCTTCAGCGAGATCCTCGTTCTCGCGCCTCGAACGCGAGGCGTCGCCCGCCTCGTCCCCGACCCGCTCGGCTACTGGGTGACGACGAGCGATCCGCGGGATAATGCGTGGCTCTCTCGGGAGGAGGCGCGACTTCGCGATCAGGGAGAGACCGAGTCCCTCCGACGAGCCCTTCAGGCGGCCGCCCGCCAGTTCCCTCACGGGGTAGGCCGGTCATGACCCCCATCGATTCGCTCTACGAATACGCGGGGCTCCGCCTTGCGGCGCAGCTCATGAGTCTCTCTTCGGGTGTGGGGTTGCCGCTGATCTTGGGATTGGCGGGAATGGCCTACGTCGTTCACGCGAGTCTGGAGCGAGGGACGATGCGGGATGCCCTCATCCATCTTTTCTACTTGATCGCGATGTCTTGGCTCCTGGGATCGACGGAGATTCCCGTGCGCGCGGGAGCCGCCACGATCCGCGGGAGACTCGATCTCGAGGAGCACCAGGCCGATTCGGTCCGTGTTCCGCGATTCGTCGCCTATCTGGGTTCGGGTACGGACCTCCTGCAGCGCCGAGCGATCGAAGGAGTCCACCGGGAGTTCCTCACCGGTCCGTTCGAGCGCGAGCGGCTCCAGGCGGCGGTCGATGCCGCGGACGTTTTCGACGGCGCGCTCAAGGACGACCTTTGGCAATTCTCGCGCCACTGCTGGCGGCGGGCGGTCGCGCTCGATCGCCGGTCCAACGCGGAAATCGCTCGTCTGGATCCGCTCACGGCCGGGGCGTTTTCGTATCGAGACGTCGGGGAGACCACGGTTTCCAAGGAGAACGAGCCGCACATCCGCCATCCCCTCGAGTGCGAGACGGCGCGACAGTGGCTGGAGATCCGTGTCGATCGCCATCTCTCGTACGAGCCGTTCCATCGGAAGGTATTGCAATCCCTCACCTCGATCGTGACGGCGAAGCAGCTCTCCATTCCGGTCGAGAAGCAGTATCGCGCCGCCGTCGTCCGCCGGGCGATGCTCGGATCGAGAAACGCCTCCGGGGAGCGATTGACTCTCTCTTTGGCCCTTCCCGATCAGGACCGCCTCGATCGGGCGAAGAGGATCCGCGCGATCGAGGACGACCGGCAGTGGGAATTCCTGAACATCGGATTGAGTTGGATCGTCGACGCCACCGCGCGCGCGGGGCAGTCGATGGACAACGCCTACACGACGCGGCAGAAGCTCTATCTCGTGGTGCTTCAGGGACCGTATGTCTACGGACTCGCCCTGATGATCGTGACGGGGCTCTTTCCCATCGTCGGACTTTTCGCGCTTCTCCCGGGTCGGTGGCGGGCGTTGGTGAACTACGGGAAGGTGTTCCTCTCGATCAAGCTTTGGCCCGTGTGTTGGGCCGCGCTTACGCGGTTCAACGCGCGGGCGTCGGAGCTGGATGTCTTCGGCGACGGCATCCGCTCTTCGGATCTTCTGACCGCGGTCGCTTCGATGTACCTGGTCACGCCCGCCCTTTGTTTCGCCGTGGTGTCGCTCGCGACGTCCGTGAGCGCTCTCCCCTTCCAGCAGGCCTTCTCCCAGCCCGCGGGGGTAACGGTCGGCCCGGCCGTCTCCGCCGTCCGCGCGGTCGTGTCTCGACGGTAGGGTATAATGGCCGAATGGCGCGGCGTCGAAGAGCGAAGAGGCTTCGCGCTCGCTTATTCCTCCTGGCGGGGATCCTGAGCCTCTTGGCCGGGACCTATTGGACGTCGCGCGCCTATTTCCAACGACGCTTCCTCCTCGCCACCGCGCAATCGTTGGTGGACGGATTCGCGACGGCCCGCGTCGAGAGAATCGGCGGCGTGGACCTCGACCTTCGCGGCGAAATCACCCTACGAAACGCCGAGGTGTACGACGGATCGCGGCGTCTCTTCTTCCGTTCCCGCCGGGTCGTGTTGGCGCTCGATGGCCTTCGCGATCCTCGCTTGGCCCGCGTCGATCTCTACGACCCGGAGATCTTCCTTCGCCGCGAGTCGGACGGTTCCTGGAACCTCGAGCGCGTGTTTCGACCGAGAAAGAAGGAGGAAAGACAGCCGCCCTCGTCCGGACCCGTCTCGAACCCGCCGCAGGAGGATGGATTCCCCTACCAAGGGATTCACCTCTTCGGGGGAACCGTCCACGTCACGACCGTGTCCGAGTCCGGCCGCGAAGTAACTTGGACGACCACGGGAGTTCGCGGCTCGCTGATCAAAGAGCTGGGAGTGTTGACAGTTCGGCCGTTCGACGGACGATTCTACGGAGGCATGCTCCGCTCCTCCGCCGAGATCGTCTCGACCGACCCGTTTCGCTGCTCCTTCCAGGTGGTCGTCACGGGAGCGGACGTCGCCAAGCTGGCGGAGCGGCTTTCGCTGGCCCGCCCGGTCTTGGGGCGTCTGGATGCCGTATTCGCCCTCCGAACGAGCCCGGAGAAGACGAACTCCCGGCCGATCGCGGCGGGACAGGCTGAAATCCGGGACGGAGACCTCTGGGACCTCCCGGTATTCCTGAGCATTCTGAGCATTCTGGGTCTCGATCCCGGGTTCAATCGGAAACTCGACTCGGCGGAGCTCAAGTTCACCATCGAAGAGGACCGCTTCCGCATCGATCAAATGAACTTCTTGGGATCGCCTTTGTGTCTCTTCGGCGAAGGGGAGATGGATTTGAGCGGGGAAAACCTGGACGTGGTCTTCATTCCCAGACTTGGAAAGCGGGGGATGGGTGATATAATACCCATCTTTGGTATCCCCCTCCAGTGGCTCCTGGACGTCGTGAAGGGGGTATTCGTGCCGGTCGTACTGTCCGGATCCTTCGACAAACCCCGGGTTGCCGTGAAACCGGGTTATATCGTGGCGGAACCTGTGCGCAAGCTGATCGAAACGAAGTCCTCGCGATGAGCCGACTCGACCTGTCCGATCAGGCCAAGAAGATCCTCGACCGGGAGACTCAGGCGCTCGAGCGCGAAGCGGCCGTGCTGGAGGAGAAGGCGACAAGCGCTGCGTCGGTGCTGACGGCTGTTTGCGGCTTGATGAACAGTCGAGGGCGCTATTTCGCCGTGACCGGCGAACACTTCTCAGTTCAAGACTACGACGGCCTCATGGTCATCGACTTTCTCGATGAGCAAGTCTTGAAGCATGCCTATCGTATTCTCAAGAACTATGTGGAGCATGAAAATAGGCGTCCGAACGAAATAGGGATATCGATTATCGCAGAGAAGCTGCTCCCGAGCATTAAGGAGATGCCAAAGTACCCAGTTGGATACAGGTTGCTGTACACGATTCGCAAAGCCTTCGAACAGTTCGAGTCCGTAATCGGATCTGGATCTGGAGTAGACGTAGCAGAGCTAGAGGGAGCATTTGTCCACCACATCTTAGGCGTTATTGATAAGTATGTTCAGACGAGGGTACGCCATGGGGTGCGCCACTTCAGCGAGGTGGCACGTGAGTATGATTTTGTTACTAGGATGAAGTGTAAATGTGGCGACGGTCAGTTCCAAGTGAAGCTCCAGGCGCTGGTACAGGAGGAGGGGAAGGCTTACGACAGACTCGATCTCGAGTGCAAGGCCTGTGGACATCAGAGGTCGATTACCTTCGACCTACCGAATTTCAAGGATCTCTACGAATCGTAAGCGGAGTTCAATTTATAATGAACTAAGCGATGGCGGCCGGATCGTGAGGATCCTTCGTGGCCTCCGACGGAGCTACTCGGGAGCGGAGTGCGCCTTGGTTCATTCCACCGAGCTGGAGCTCCTTGTCGCCACGATCCTTTCCGCGCAGTGCACCGACGTGCGGGTGAACCAGGTCACGAGGGGACTCTTTCGATCGTACCGGACGGCCGAGGACTTTGCCCTGGTGGATGTCCGAACGCTGGAGAGAGAGATTCGATCGACGGGCTTCTATCGGAACAAGGCGCGGAATATCGTCGGGGCTTGCCGCAAGCTCCGTGAGAAGTTTGGAGGAAGAGTCCCGTCCACGATGGAGGAGCTCGTGGAGCTCCCCGGGGTCGGACGCAAGACGGCCAATGTCGTTCTGGGAACGTGGTTCGGGAAGGCGGTGGGAGTCGTGGTCGACACCCATGTAGCGCGAATCGCTCGCCGACTTGCTCTCACCCGCGAAACGGATCCGGTGAAAATCGAGAAGGACCTGATGCGGATCCTGCCGAGAAGGGATTGGATTTCGTTCTCTCATCGGGTGATTTGGCATGGGCGGAGGATCTGTAGCGCGCGAAGGCCGAAGTGCGGCGAATGTCCTCTGTCGGCGGACTGTCCCTCCGCGCGTTCCACGTGAAACCTTGGAGGCGAACATGAGACTTTCCGACATCAAAGTCGAAGACGTCCTGGGGGGAAAGAACTGGATTCTCGAGATGGCGGAGGGAGGGGACGGAGGGAATCCCCTGGCTTCCGAGGCCTTCGAGTTCGGCGCCGCCGATTCCGGGTTGTTCTCGGCGGTCGTGAAGTTCGGGGACGAGTCGGTACATCCGGCTCTCGTGGTCAAATCCTTCGAAAAAGGTGGGGACGACGTGGACCTTTTCGTCTATACCAAGTTCGGTTGGCTGAACATCCACGCCGGCGGCTTCATGCGCGCCGTCGGAAAGTACTCGCACGAAGTCTTTCCGTTCGAGTACTACGTGGGAACGCCCTGGCAGGGGGGGGAGAAGCCGGCTCCGGACCACGCCTCGCCCCACGCCAAGATCTTTCAGGAGTTGGCTCCCAAGGCGGTCGTCGCGCCCCTGGTGGCTTCGAGGAAGAAGTAGCGCTAGACCCTGTCAGACAGAGCCTAGAGCCCCAACCGCTTTAGGATTCCGGAGAACTGCGGGTCGTCATACCATTCGACGCGAATCGTTCCGCCGCGCTTTCTTCTCTCGATCAGGACGCGGGTCCCGAAGAGGTCGGTCAAGCGGCGTTCCAACTCTTCCCAGTAGGGCTCCTTCGGTGGGGCGGACGCGGGGCTCGGGACAGCCGCACCGCGCACGATCCTCTCGATCGCGCGGACCGAGAGATCCTCTTCCGCGATGCGCTGGAGAAGCTTGCGCTGGAGGGATGCGTTCCCCGTCCCGAGGAGGGCGCGGGCGTGTCCCATGGAGAGGGTTCCACGTGAAACGGCCTCTTGGATTTCGGCGGGGAGATCGAGGAGGCGGAGGAAGTTTGCGACGGTCGGGCGCGCCAGCCCCAAGGCCCGGGCCACTTCCTCCTGAGTCGCACCCGAGAGGTGCATCAGTCGCTGGAAGGCTCGGCCCTTCTCGATCGGATTCAGGTCCCGGCGCTGGAGGTTCTCGACGAGGGCGAGCTCGAGCATCCGGCGGTCGTCCACCTCGCGGACGACGGCGGCGATGCGTTCCAGCCCCGCGAGTCGCGCGGCGCGAAGCCGTCGCTCGCCGGCCACGAGTTGATAGTGACCGTTGACGGGGCGGACGAGGACGGGCTGGAGCACCCCGCTCACCCGGATCGATTCCGCGAGGGCGCGAATCTCGTCGTCGTCGAAAACGGTTCGGGGTTGGAAGGGATTGGGCTCGACGCGGTCCAGCTCGAGTTCGTGCGCGGACTCGGGGGTCGGCGCGGGAGGCGCCGTCGTGCCGAGGAGCGCCTCGAGACCGAGTCCGAGCCGGCGTGCATTGGACATGGAATCCCCCTCTCGCAAACTCTCCGAAGAGAGAATCGACCGAAGCGCGCGGAAACTTGAGTCCCTCGAGGCGGGATGGACGATATAATTCGCGGCTGCGAGTGGGGGATGTGGCACATTTATTATGGGTATCGCCGCGCTGCAATCGGACCTTCGGGAACGCCCGCGTTTCTACGCCGCCATGGGCGTCGTGCTCGCCCTAACGATTGCGGCGCGCCTGATCGGGGGACTTCGCACCGTCTCGGTGATCGGAGTTCTGCTCCTCGGAGGCATGGCGGGCTGGGGGATACTTCCGTGGAGCGTGAGAAGTCTCGCCGCCGCCACGTACTCGGACATCGTGCGCCGCCCCCTCTACTACATCGTACTCCTGGCGCTGGCGGCGATGGTCTTCCTGTCCCAGTACATCACCCTCTTCAGCTTCTACCAGGAGATGAACCTCGTTCGCGAAATGGGGATGGCGACGATCACCTTTTTCGGATTCCTCCTCATCGTCCTCTTATGCGGCCCGATCGTCACGTCGGAGTTGGAGGACCGAACCGCCGTCACCCTCCTGTCGAAGCCGATCTCCCGAGCCTCCTTCCTTCTTGGGAAATTCTTCGGTCTCATGGGCGCGGTCTTGCCGGGCGTCGTCGTTCTTGCCGGAGTGCTCTTCTTGACGCTGTGGCTCATGGCGATGCCGACGGTTCTCGGAAACGACGCCTTCTTCGCCGCGCTCGGAAAGGCGCACGCCGGCGAGGGGGCGATTCCCGTGATGCGCCACGCTTGGAGCGCCCAGGGGGGGAATTCCTCCGCGGTGTGGGGGGAGTTTCGGGGAACGCTGGAGGTCATCTGGCGCTATTTCGTTCTCGCGAACGGAGGGGTGGTGTTCCAAGGCGCGCTCCTGGCGATCTTCCAGATCGCGATCCTCGCGGCGTTCGGAATCTCGTTCGCGGCCTTCTTCCCCATCGTCGTCTCCGCCTCCGCCACCGCGCTTCTCTTCATCCTCGGAAACATCTCCAGCTACATGCTGGCGGCGGTCCAAAGATGGGAGGTGGGGGTGCTGACGGCCGCAGGGAAGGTCCTCTACTACCTAATTCCCAACCTCGGGTACTTTAACTTGCAGACGTTTTACAGCGAGGGTAGAATAATCTCCGCTCGCTACCTGGGGTACGCAGCCACGTACGCCTTGTTGTATACGGTCGCGGTGTTTGTCGTTTCCTGCTCCGTGTTTCAGCGCAGGGAGATCCGTTAACGAGACATCCGTGAAATACGGGATCCTCGGCGACATTCACGCGAACCTGGAGGCCCTGGAAGCGGTCTTGGAAGAGATGGACCGCCAAGGAGTCGAGAAGCACATCTCGGTCGGGGATCTGGTCGGATACGGCGCCAATCCCTGCGAAGTCATCAAGCGCATCCGGGACCTCGGTACCGTCGTCGTCGCGGGGAACCACGATTTCGCCGCGGTCGACAAGCTCAACATCGACTTCTTCAATACCTATGCTCGAGAGAGCGCCCTTTGGACCCGCCGGACGCTCTCCGAGGACGACAAGAACTACATCAAGAGCCTCAAGTTGGTCGAACAGGTCACGAACTTCACGGTCGTCCACTCGACGCTCTACTCCCCGGAACTCTTCGAGTACATTCAGACTTCGTACGACGCTCACCTCGCGTTCGAGCAGCAGCAGAGCCCGCTCGCTTTCATGGGCCACTCGCATGTGCCCGTGAATTTCTTCAAGCGGAAGAACGTCTCCTTCAACATGGAAACGGAAGTGACGGTGGACGAGTCGCTCAAGATCATGATCAACGTCGGCTCCGTGGGACAGCCGCGGGACGAGAATCCGGACGCCGTCTGCTGCGTTTTCGACGGCGACTCGAGCAAAGTTCGGATGACGCGCATTCGGTACGACGTCGAAAAGGCGTCGCGAAAGATCATCGGAGCGGGACTCCCGGAGATTCTGGCCGAGAGGCTGAAGTACGGCCGGTAGCATGACCGCACGACTCGAGCCGGCCGTCGCCGCGCCGACGGAACAGCCCCTGGCCCCCACCCGCAATCCCCTCAAACGTCTCTATCGGTGGGTCCTCTCCTGGGCGCACCATCCCCTGGGAACGTGGGCCCTGGCCGTATTCGCGTTCCTGGATTCGGCCATTTTTCCCGTCCCGCCCCTCTTCCTCCAGGTGGCGCTTTCGCTCGAAAAGCCCAAGCGTTCGTGGTGGTATGCGTTCGTCGATACGGCCGCCTCCGTCGCGGGCGCCGTCGTCGGGTACTACATCGGCTTCGCCCTCTGGGAGGCGGTGGGAATCAAGATCATCGGAGAGCTCAAGCCCGACGTTCGAGCCAGCATCGAGACGAGCGCGTTCCGTTTCATCCTCGTCTATTCCTTCCTCCCGTTCCCGTACAAGGTGATCACGATCGGCTCCGGATTCCTCCACGTCCCTTTGGCGACGCTGCTCGTCGCGTCGACCGTCGGAAGATCCCTCCGATTCTTCTCTCTCGCGGCGCTCTGCTTCTTCCTCGGGCAGCGCGTGCGCGACTTCATCGAGAAGTACTTCAATTGGGTCTGCCTCGGGATCGGACTCCTCGTCGCGACCGTCCTGCTCGTGATGAAGGTCTTCCTCCGGCAGTAATCTTGCCGGACGGCGGCGACGAATCTATCATCCCTGCGTGGAACTCGTGGTTTCCAAGGGCCGGGTCATTCCCTTCGAGGCGCTTCCCCCAAGATCCATCGCGCTCGACGGCTACGTCCAAGGCCCGTTCATCGACGAAGAAAACCGGCGCTATTCGTTCGACCATCACGCGGGGTGCGTTCGATTCGCGACGCGCTCGACGATCGAGCAAGTCCGCAACGCGCTCAAACTCGGGCTCCATCCGAAGGAGTTCACCGTTTTCGCCAACGACGTGGATCTCGACACGGCGGGGAGCGTGTTCCTCCTGCGCCATCCGGAATTCGTCGACCATCCGACCGTCCAGGAGTTGGTGCACGGCGCGGGCTACATGGACTCGTTCGTCGGCGCCTACCCTCTTTCGGGCTCCTGGGAATACCTCGACTGGATCATCGAGCCGGCGATGGTCGCGCGCGAAGCGGGGTTCTATCACGAGATGGGAGACCGCGAGTACGTGACGATGATCGAAATCATCGAGTCGAGAATACTCCAGTGGATCCAGGGCAAGGCCTCGGAGGAGGAGATCCGAGACGCCTTCGCGCGCCTTCACGGCGAACCGCGCCACCACACCACGTCGACTTTCGGCTGGGAGATGTACGAGTCCAGCCGCATCTACGATACCGGGATGCTCCTGAGCCGAGGCCACCGTCGCGTGGTGCGGTTCCACAAGACCGACGACCGCCATCATTACACGATCGCCCGGGCCAGCGATTTCGTCGAGCGGTTTCCCGTACCCCTCCTGCTCGACGAGCTCTCGGGCGAGGATCCGGAAAAGCGGGGATCGTGGGGCGGAGGCTCCACCGTCGGCGGATCCCCGCGTCCGTACGGAAGCCTCTTGGCTCCGGACGACGTGGCTCGAATTGTCGACCGGGTGTTGGCCCGCCTTGCAGCGATTTGATTGAGGAGAGGACTATGAACGTCGCCATGTGCCTTCTGACTCTGATGACGGTGGCGCAGGAAGAAGGAATCCAGACGTATCGGGACGCGAAATACAAGTACACCATTACCTACTCGGGAACGATGCACTTCCTCTCGAAGAAGGGGAAGGACGGGTGGTTCTTGAAGATCTACAAGGAGGGCGAAGGCACGGGTTTCAACCCCAACCTAAACTTGACGGTCGAATCGATTCCCGAAGGGGCGAAGGTCAACACCTCCAAGGAGTATGCGCTCGGCGCCATCGAGACCCTGAAGAAGGATGTCTTCAAAGACAACACCATGAAGGCGGCCATCGATCCGATGGAGGTGAAGGTCGGCGGAAAGGACTTCTGCAAGTTTGTCTACGGAGCGGAATACCAGGGCATGGTGCTTTTCGTGGTGCAGTACTGCTACTACGACGCGAAGGAGCGCCGCGCGCTCGTCTGGACGGTCATCGATCTTGCGAAAAACGGTTTGGCGCATGTCGCCGAATTAGAGAGAGTGATTCTCTCGGTGAAGTTTCAATAGCGGGTTCGAACCCATCGGTCGGCGCGCCAGAGGATGCGCTCCTTCGGTTGCGTTTCCCAAATCCCCCGAGCCCCCTCCTGGGCGAGAACGTATACGCCGTCCCGAACCCGGAGGAACCAGACGCCGTCCGCCGCAAGGTGCCAAAGCTCCCGGCGGTTTAGGGTTTGGTTCAGATAGACCCGGAAGTCGAGTCCTCGATCGCTCCCGACCTCCTGTGGAATCCACGTTCGCCCGAGCGTTTCGGCCCTGAGGGCGGGCTCTCGGCGTCCGCTCGTATCCAGAAGAAGCGCCGTGAGGATGAGAATCATCGTGGAATTAGACGTCGCCGGAGCCCAGGGGATTTCGAAAATCAGCGTTCGAGGATTTGGATGTCGTCGATTTCGAGGTGGCCCCGCCCTCCGTGCGTTTCCTTCGGAGAGGCGCTGAATTCGAGAGACTCCATCCGATCGTAGGAGCTCAGGAGGATCCTTCCCGCGCCGACGATCTGGAATCGACGTAGAGGGAGCTCGATCGTGATCCACCGATTCGTCGCATCGCGCACCACTTCGAGTTCTCCGAGCAAGGTTCCCTGATTCTGCGGCACGGGGATCTCGATTCGGACGCTCTTCGCGTTCGTGCGGCAGCGGAATCGGACGAGGTAGTCGAGATCCCAGAGGACTCGGTGGTCCAGACGAAGGGTGGCGGCGAGTCGCTGTCTCTTTTCGACCGCCCGCACGAAGGGCGACGAACGCTCCCTCTCGAGGGTTCCCTCCAGGAGGGTCCAACGTCCCCGACGGAGATCCTCGGCGTCGCAGGCAGCGAAGAAGGCGGACCGTTCTCGGGGACGCCCCGAGGCCCATTGCCCCTGATAGGTCGCCGCGCGGGCGCATCGGGCGACTCCCCGAGGCGTCCACTCCTCGCCCGCCCTCACGGTGTCGGCGCGGCCCCCTTCCGGCGCGACGCTCACCTCGTCGGAAAGGGCGGCGAACGTGAGCGACGCCTCCTCGCGCGAAGCGGCGAATCTGGCCCGCGTTTTCTCCACGACCAGGACGTGCCTTCCGTCGGAGAGGATCCAACGGGAAGCGGCCGATGCGTCGGGCTGCACGAGGACGTGTCCCGCCCGCACGGAGAGCCACGTGGCCTGTTCGCCGGCGGAGGACGCGACGCTGATCCGCGCGTCTCGAGGGAGAACGACGGCATGGCGTCCCTCGATATGGAACGAGGAGGGCTTCTCGGCCACCAACACGTCCCCCTCACGGACCGTTACGATTCCGCGGATCGGTTGCCGTTCCTGACCTCGGTGGAGGGCGAGCTCTCCGCCCACGTCGGTGAGAGTCAGTTCCGTGAACACGCGCGCGGCGGTCTCCGTCCTCGTCTCCCGCGGGAGCGGAGGATCCGGCAGCTCGTCGGCGAACTCGGAGCGGGGCTTCGTCCGCTTCCGTTCCTCCTCCGACCGGGAGAAACGTCGGGGATCGCGCTCTCGTTCCGCGGGCTGGCGGGTGAGACGTTCTTCCTCCCGAGGAATCTCCAGGACCGGCAAGCGGCGGATCGCCGGGATCGAGACGGACGAGGCGGAAAAGGGCCTCTCGTCGTCTCGATAGAACAGCACGACCAGGATCGCGGCCAGGGAGAGGACGAGAACCGCGGCGAGCGATGCGGCGGGGGAGACGCGCGCGGGGCGGAAGGAGCGGGTCCGGCGGCGTGTCCCGGAAGCCCGCAGCCGGAATCGGAGCCCGTCGGGAAGGGGATCGGGGACGGCGTCGGATCGAAGTCGGGTGATCGCCAATTCCCGACGGCAGTCGTCACAGACGGAAGCATGATTCAAAACCTTCCATTCCTCGTCCGCCGTCAGCCGACTCTCGACGCTCGCCGCGAGCAGTTCGGAATCCGGGCAAGAGTCCCGCATCGCTTTCCTCTATTGTTTGGACACCGGAGGAGCTTCGCTTCGTATCTCGAGGGCTTTTCTCAGGGTCTCCTTCGCGCGGCTCAGGAGAGGGGAAACGCTGTTCATGGGCATCTTGAGGATGCCGGCGATCGTCCGGTAGGAGAGACCGTCGAAATAGCACAGTTTCAGGAGCAAGCGATCCCGGTCCGGCATCGACTCCATCGCTCGAGCGACCCGCTCCCGTTCGTCGAGGGGCAGAGGGTTCGGCGATTCCCTCTCCGTCAACTCGTCGCCCGACTCTTCCAGCCGAAGGAGTCGGAGGGAGCCCTTCCTCTTTTCCGTCCGAACGTAATTCAGGGCGAAGCGCGTCGTCACCGAGATGAGCCAGGTGCGCAGACTCGAACGTCCCTGGAACGAGCGGAGGCGGTGAAAGTCCTTCTCGCACAGTCCGAGGAGGACGCCCTGGACGACGTTCTCGGCGTCCTCCCGTTGCGTCGAGCCGAGCACGCGCCGGAGGGTGTATCCGGCGGCATCGTACACCACGGGTCCGAATCGCTCGATCAGCTCGTCCCAGGCTCCGGGAGAGCGCGCGAGGCAGGCCCGAACGAGTTCGCCGTCGTCCATCACGTCTTGAACCGCTCGGGGTTCAATTCGTGCTTCTTCATCAGATTGTAGATGTGGGTCCGATGGAGCCCGGACATGCGCGCCGCCTCGGTCACGCTTCCTTGACATCGCTCGAGCAGTTTGACGAGGTAGGATCGCTCCGTGGCCTTCTTGTACGATTCGTAGTCCGGTTCGAAGAGATCGATCCCGTTTCGCGCCTCGCCCTTCTGTTTGAGGAGCTTTTGGGGGAGGGCGTCCGCGTCGATGTATCGGTCGCGGGAGAGAACCACCGCCTTCTCGAGGATGTTCTTGAGCTCCCGGATGTTTCCGGGATAGTCGTACATCAGCAGCGCCTGTTTCGCGCGGGGGGTGAACCCCTCGATTTGCTTCCGATTGCGCTCCGCGAGCTCCGTCAGGATCGCGGAGGCGATCTTCATCAGGTAATGCCGGTTCTGGCGAAGCGGGGGAAGGAGAACCTCCAGAACGTCCAGCCGCATGTAGAGGTCGTGCAGGAACTTCCCCTGCGCGACGAGGTCCTGAAGCTCCCGATTCGTGGCGACGATGATGCGGACGTCCATCCGACGCAGGCCGCCCGAGGAACCCACCGGGCGGATCTCCCCCGTCTCGATCGCCCGCAAGAACTTGGCCTGCAGCGGCGGCGTCAGAAGGTGAATTTCGTCGAGGAAGAGAGTCCCCCCGTTCGCCTGCTCGAAGATTCCCTGCGTGTCCTGAGTCGCCCCCGTGAAGGATCCCTTCACGTGTCCGAAGAGGATACTTTCCGCGAGCGTGTCCACGAGCTCGGCACAGTTGAAGGCGAGGAACGGTTTCCCGGCCCGCGGTCCGATGAGATGGAGGAACCTCGCTACCGACTCCTTTCCGGTCCCGGTGTCGCCCTTGATCAGAATGGGAGCGTCGGCATCCGCGTAACTTTCGCCCAGCTCCAGGACGTCCCGAGGGACCCCGACAAGAAGGAGGGGAGTGTTGGGATTCTCCACCTTGGTGCGTCGATAGAGAAGGGCCTTCCGCACGAAGAGCGACGCTTGGTCGAGAATCTCGCGTGCGGCGTTCAGGTCGTCTCCGGACGGCGACGAGCGACCCCCGATCAGGACGACCAGAGCGAGCGCCTCGTTCCGGTAGACGATGGGAACGGCCGCGGCTCTCTTGGGCGTTTCGTGCGGTCCGGGGAAGTTCGGCTTCGGCTCCTCCGCGGCCTCGAACAGCCACGCCGTTTCCCGGGTTCGCGTCATGCGGGGCGGGATCGGCTCGGCGCGACCCAGGAACGCCCCCGGGTCGAGAACGAGGACGTCCCCCTCCCGACGGAGGAAGGCCGCCGACTCGAACTTGATCCTCCCGGACAAGAGACCGTAGATCTTGCGCCAAAGAGTCTTGAGGTCAGGCGTATCCAAGTCTACGTCGATCTCTTCGAATCGAAACTCGCCGGGAGCGGGATGGACGCTGACTTTCGAGTCGTACTTGCGCAGGTGTTCGATCAGGGGGGACAGATAGGGAAGCGCTTCCCGAATGCGCTCCAGGGCTTCGGGCGACTTGCCGTCCGGGTTCTCCCATTCCAGACGAATGACCGCGACCGCGCTCGAGCCGTCGCGCTTGAGTTCCAGGTCGGCCGCGCAGGTGGTCCCCCCGAAGAGGAGAGACTCCTTCTCTTCGAGGTCGACGGAGGTGGAAAAGAGATACTCGGACTTGAGTCCCCGCCCGAGGGTCAGCAGGATCTCGTATCCGCGCCGCGTCGGATGCGGCTTGAGCGCGGCCGCGCCGTCCGCCTGGGCCATTTCGCGACACTTGTCGAGAAGGCGTACGAACGCGTCCTTGGCGTTCACGGCCCCCGACAGATGGGTCAGAAAGTCCAGGGCGACATTGGATTGGGTCACCGAAATTCCACTTTGATCGAGCGCGGGGAAGATACCGGGTCCTGGGGCGGATGTCCAGTGTCCCATCAGGGCTTGCGCTCCCGGGCCTCTTCGACGAGACGTTCCATTCCCGAGACGATCGCGGATCCCTCCTCCCGTGGATTCCAGAGCAGCGAGGTGGCGAGGAAGGAACCGACTCCAAGGAGAAGGGCGCATCCGAGCAGAGCGGCGATTCCGGGGTGAATCGGAAGGGCGTGCACTCGTTCTCCCGAGAGCCAGCGACGAAGGTCGAGCGCCAGGTCCAGTGCGGAAGAGTATCGCCGGTCGCGTTCCTTCTCGAGCGCCTTGAGCACGATCGACTCCAGTCCTTCCTCGATCGAGGTGTCTAGGCCCGAGGGGCGAACCGGTCTTTCGTGGAGAATCCGGCGGTAGAGCTCCAGGGGATCCCGCGCCAGGAACGGCGGCCGGCCCGTGAGTAGCTCATAGAGAATCGCCCCAAGGGAATAGACGTCGCTCCGGACGTCGATCTGCCTGATCCGGCCCAAGACCTGCTCGGGAGGCATGTATTCGGGAGTCCCAAGAGCCGTGCCTTCCTTCGTCATGCCGAGATGCGTCTTCGTGGATTTGGCGAGCCCGAAATCGGTCAGCACGGGAGTTCCATCCGGACGTACCAGGATGTTGGAGGGCTTGAGGTCCCGGTGAATCACCCCTTCGGCATGAGCGAAATGGACGGTGCGGCAGATGCTTTCGAAAAGCTCCAGCTTTTTTCTCCGACCCAGCTTTCGGTCGCGAATGTGATCGAGGAGCTCCGCTCCGGGAATGTACTCCATGCAGAGATAGTGTCGTCCGTCGGACTCCCCCACTTCGTACACCGGTACGATATTCGGATGGCGGAGCCGGGCGGCGATGGATCCCTCGCGATGAAGACGCTGAATGTAGTCCTCGTCCGCGTCGCCTTCCTTGATGACCTTGAGCGCCACGGTCCGCTCGAGGCTGGAATCGTACGCTTTGAAGACGACTCCCATGGAGCCTCGAGCGATCTCGCTCAGAATTCGAAACTTGCTCAGGTGGGCCAGGGGAAGGCCGTCCTCGACCGCCCGAAGCGGGGCCCCGCAGATTCCGCACGGTCCCGAGGAAGAGGATGGCGAACGCACTTCCAGGCGATCACAGGACAGACAGTGCCCTACGCTCTTCTTCTGGCGCGCAGCGACGCGAACAAATCCCCGTCGATCGAGATATCCCTTCCCCATCATGACTTCGCCCAATCGGGGCCGTTCCCCTAGAGGTGTCCTGATCTGATCCCGAAGGCACTCGCCCAGTTGTCGTTCCGTGATGAGACCCTGCGCCAGCGCGAGCTGTCCGAAGAGCCCGTCGGGAGATGCCAATTCCATTCGCCGTTTCTGTTCGGCCAGAACTCGGTCCAGCTGCCGAGGGGTGAGAAAGTCCTTCTTCCGCAGCACTTGGCCCAAGAGAGTCGGATCGGATGACGACACCTGCGACCGGACCGAAGCCGCAAGTTGATCGGGAAGAACGATCCCCATGTCGAGGGCGATCATTCCGGTCAGAAGTCGTTCGGGCTTCATGGTCGCGAGTACATCATCTCCCATTCCTCATATGATTCTGCGAGTGACTCTCCCTCTTTTAATGAAAATGTGCCCTCCAAAAACTTCGGTGCCCCCGCCCCTCGGAGCGTCGACACAATTCTACACAGAGCCCCTGTGGGCGGGGAATATGTCGAAGAAAATCGACGGCCGTTTTCGGGAAGAATTGACCCCGGGAAAGTTCCTCCTGCTGCGGGAGAGGGTCGTTGTGGCTCGCGATTGCCGAGAGTTCATGGCATGGTCTTTGCCTCCCGACCTCCACCGGGATAGGGGCGGCTGAACTGGTCGGGAGGAATCATGAGGATCGGAGGCGGTGCGCTCTTGCTCTCTGTATCGCTAGCCGGTCTTGGCATGACGGCCTGCAGCGGTTCCGGCGGCACGAGCGGAGGAGATACCGCTCCGGCCACCCCGGCTCCCTATGAGAACAGCTTCGACGGGACCGATCCGCTTAGCGGCTGGCTTTTCTATGACCAAAATGACCCCAATACTCCCCCTTCAGCGAACGTCTCGACGCTCTGGAAGGTCGACGATACTCCCTCCAGTATGACGGGCGGGTCGTTCTACAGCTCGCCCAAGAGTCTGAACTACAACAACGGAACCAGTTACAACACGGGTGCGAATGCAGGAGCGGCCATCTCGGCGAAGGTCGATATCGCGAATTCGACCCTTCCGGTTCTTTTCTTCCGCTGCAACTATAAGACCGAAACCGCCGGGACGGAGCATGACAAGCGGCTGGTGAAGGTGGGCTATCTCAATAACAATGGCAGTCCCCAGTACTACTATGAGGGTCAACTCTCCACAACGCCTGGATCCAGTATGGCTGGTCCATGCGCCGCAATGGGAACGTGGCACGAGCACATGATCGTCCTGAACCCAACCTGGGGAAAGATCAGGATCGCATTCTTTTTCGACACTGGGGATGCTTACAACAATGGATTCCCAGGCTGGTTTGTTGACGACTTCAAGGTTGTCGAAGCAACCACTCTGACGCCAGGAACGACATCCAGCACAGGTGGTAGCACATCGACTGGTACAGGAACAGGGAATACGTCTGGAACTGGAACATCAGGTACAACAGGAACTACTTCCACCACTGGCGGGAGCACCGGAACATCGTCTGGAGGCGGATCGACTACTACTGGAGGGACTGGAGCCGCATCCGGAAGCGGATCAGGTACTGGCGGTGGCACTGGATCAAGTACTGGCGGAAGCACCTCAGGAGTCTCTGTTCCATTACTGAGCTCAAACTTCGATGTTGCCAATTCTACATCCGGCTGGACGCTAGGGACAAGCGGAGTATCTTGGATGGCAGATGCTACTCCAGTGAGCTTTCCAGGTGGCGTGGCAAAGAGCGGAGCGAACAGTCTGAACTACAATGACGGGACTGACTATGACAACGGTCAGGCAAACTCTGGTACAGCGAGTTCACCGACCGTTGACTTGAGCGGGAGTACGGCTGCCACACTAATATTCTGGTGCAACTTTCAGACTGAGAACGTGCCGAACTACGATATCCGGCGTCTGCGGATCAAGTCACAATGGGTTTCAACGCCGGTATTGGATGCCCAACTTCTGATGACGAATGCCAATCCTATAGTCGGGAATTGCTCCGCAAGTGGAACTTGGCATCAGCATACAGTTGTGCTGGATGTTGCGTGGGGGGCAATCCAGCTTGAGTTCTTCTTCGATACCGTCGACCAGTACACGAACAACAAGGCAGGTTGGGCGGTGGACGATGTGGTGGTAACGGGGACGCAGCCTGCGTCGACTTCGAGCGCCTCGAACTCAGGGGTTTCCAGCTCCGAGAGTTCGACCGGCGGTGAAGTGGCAGGCAGCACGGAGACCGCATCAGGGTCGGACAGCGGTGGTTCCAAGGGAGGGTGCGGAGGCTCGGTGGCTTCGACTCCAGTGGCGTCCTCGATGGTGTGGGCGATTCTGGCGGCTCTGGCAATCTTGGGAGCGGCGAGAATCGTTCGGCAGTAGCGCCTGGCGTTAGGGAGTGCGCGTGGTGGTGCGTAAGGGGATTCTCTGCGCCGCTATCGGTAGTGTGGCGGCGGCGGTACTCATCGGTTTGGCCCTCCTCCCTCGGAGCTCGACGGCAGCGCGAGCTTCCAGGAGGGTCGAGCTCTCGGACTCCCGATCCACTCCCGCACCTACCCTCCACGAGCGCATTCGGGCATTGCCCTCACCCCCCGAGGGAGTGGACAGGGCCGAAATCGTGGCCCTGGTGCGCGAAGCGGCCGACGCCTATCGCGGGCGTGACTTTGCGCGATCCAACCGCGCCTTCCAACGACTCCTCTCGTTCGGTTCGAAAATCCAGCGGGTCCTGGCGGAGATCCTCCTGGAGGAGAAGGGACTCGAGGAGCGGGCCGTTGCCGGACAAGTGCTCCGTCAGGTTGCGACGGCGGAGATCGGCCCCGTGGCCGTGGCTCTCGTTCAGGCGAGGGTTCCGGAGGACGTCCAGGCGCTTGCGATCGATCTTCTGACGAAGTTCCAGGTCGCCGAGGCGGCTCCTGTTCTCGAATCGCTCCTCTTCGAACCGGCAACCAGCGCAGACCTGAAGGGGCGAGCGCTCGAGTTCTTCATCGCGATGCGGGACTCGGCGATCCTTGCCCGAGCCTCCGTGGAGCCTTCTCTCGGCGACTTGCGTACGAACGCGGCCGACGGACTGGCGAAGATCGGGACCCCCGAAGCGGCGCTTCTTCTCCTGAATGCGTGGAGGGCAGGGTTCGATCCCACGAAGGGACGTGCCTTGTCGAACTACTATCTCCTCCAGGCGCTGGCTCGCATGGAGTCCGGTTTGCTTCGGGGCTTGATCCGGGATTTCCTCCGAGCGGAATCGAATCCTTCCGCCAAGAACGTCTTTCTCTCCATGCTCGCGCGCTCGGACAAGGCGCTGGCGCTCGAGACGCTGAAGACGGTGCTGAAAGAGGAGGCGTCGGGACCCGTGCGAAAGCAGGCGATGCGAATCCTGTCCTCCTTGGGCAGCGCCGAGGCGCAAGAGATCCTGCTTGGGATTCTGGGATCGGCGCGCTCGGACCGCGACTTGGTGGAAGTGGCCAACGCGCTGCTCCAGAACGAGAAGCTCGAAGTCTCTTTCGACAAGGTGAGGCGACTGCACGGCTCCTCGACGGATCCGCTCCTCCGCGCGCTCCTGGCGGGGATCTTGGGGAAGTACGTGGGCGAACTGGAGGCCGACGCCGCGCTGGTGGGGACGCTCCGGCGCGAGGCCGAGGACGGGATGGCGAGCGCCGATCCTGCGGTGCGGGGGCTCTCCGTCCAGTTGTCGACCGCGCTCGCCCAATTCGACACGGATCCCGCCTCCCGATTAATTGGGCTCTATGGAACCCTTTCCGAGACGGAACGGAACGCTTTTCCTCAGGTATTCTCGGAATTGGCGAAACAGACCGACGATCCTCGCGTAAAGCTGGTTCTGGAGCGCGCGGTGGGAGACGATTCCGCATCCACGCCGAACCGTCTCCTGGCGGCCGACGCGCTCTTCACGTCGGGTGGAGCGGAGAAGGTCTACGGCGCGATCGCCTCAACCAAGAACCCGGAGCTCACGGCTCTCTTCGTCGGCGTTGCGCTGGCGAGGGGAGGAAACGAGGCCGCGTCGAGACTGGATCGACTGGCGCAAGCATCGGAGGACACGGCGAAGAAACATGCCATCGCGGACCAGCTCAGAGCGTGGTCCGTGACGACGAAATGAGTCTCTTATTAAGGAGGGCGCGTGGTGGTGAAGCGATGGGTGGCAGTGGCGGTGGTAGTACTGTTGGCCGGCGGCATCGGATACGGAGCCGTCACCAAGACGACGACCAAGACTCCGACGAGCTGGTCCGTGGGGGTGGGGGCGTCGGCCATCGGTTTGGCCGTAGGGTTCAAGGGTCCGGCGGGACCCGGAGTGGTCGCGGGGTCGGCGGCAGGGGCGCTGTCGATTCTCCCGGGCTCGCTCACTCGAACCGAGCAGGCGTCGATCAAGGTCAGCTATCAGAATTCGACGCCCGGCGTCTTCTATCGGTTCGTAACGGCCGTGGTGGTGGGGATCGCGTATACGTACGCCAAGTCCTTCTCGCTCTGGATCCTCGGGAACGGCACGATGACGTCGAAGAACACTCTCGACTATCATGCGACGCTCGACGAGGACGGAGTGGTCCAGGTCGTGATGAACGGCCTACTCGAGACGAGCGCCACGGGTTCGAACGGCACCTCCAAGTCGCAGTACAAGCCGCTCTTCAAGTTTTTCGGCGGGCTCGTCACGGCGACGACGTCCGCGAACGTGGAGTCCACCGTGAAGACGAAGTCGCAGATCAACGCGACGCCGCTTTCCGTGGGACTCTCCAGCGGCCTGGTGGCGACCTGGGTAATCGGCCTTCCGTAAGTGGCCGGTAGTTAAGGCGCACCCACGCGGCCCTGCGCGGGTGCGCCTTTTCCTTTTCTCCGCGTATTCCTTGAAGCCCGAGAGGGGATCCCTATAATACGGTTCCATTTTTGGGACCCTCAGCGATGAACATCGTCGTCTGCTTGAAGCGCGTTCCCGATACGACCGCGAAGATCAAGGTCGCGGCGGACGGCAAGAGCCTGGACTCCCAAGGGGTGGAGTTCATCATCAGCCCCTACGACGAATTCGCCATCGAAGAGGCGCTGCGCATCAAGGAGAAGATCGGAACGGGGGAGGTGGTGGGAGTGACCCTGGATCCGGACGGCCAGGACACCATCTTGCGTAAGGCGCTCGCCATGGGCGTGGATCGAGGCATTCTGATCAAAGGCGGCGATTCGCTCGACGGGGCGGCGACGGCCGAAATTCTCGCCGGAGTGTTGAAAACGGTGAAGTTCGATCTGCTCTTTTTCGGGAAGCAGGCCATCGACAGCGATTCCTGCCAAGTCCCTTCCTATGTCGCGTGTCGGTTGGGGTTGCCCAGAGTGAACGTCGTGACGCGGCTGGAACTGGTGGAGAAGAAGATCGTGTGCCGGCGCCAGATCGAGGGGGGAGAGGAAGTCTACGAACTTCCGATTCCCGGCGTGATCGCCTGCACGAAGGGCGCGAACGAACCTCGCTATCCTTCGCTCAAGGGGATCATGGCCGCGAAGAAGAAACCGGTCCAAATCCTCGAGGCGCCGAAGGTGGATGCGCGGCTCGAGGTGCTCAAGATGGAACCGCCGTCGGAACGTCCCCCCGGCCGCATCGTCGGCCAAGGGGTGGAGACGGTGCCCGAGCTCGTGCGCCTCCTTCGAGAAGAAGCGAAGGTGATCTAGGTGGGCAAGAACGTTCTCGTTTTCGTAGAAACCCGCGACGGTCGGGTGCGAAAGTCCAGTTTGGAGGCCGTCTCGGAAGGACGCCGGACGGCACAGAAGCTGGGCGGAACCGTGGCGGCCGTATTGGTGGGGGACGGCGTTCAACCCCTGGCGGCGCAGGTCGCGGCGTTCGGGGCGTCGATCGTCTACGCGGTGGAAAGCCCGGCCCTCAAGCTCTACGCTCCCGAGGCGTACGCCCAGGCGGTCACGGCGGCCGTGCGAAAGGCGGATGCCTCCGTGGTCTTCCTGGCGGCCACGGCCATGGGGAAAGACTTGGCGCCGACCGTTGCAGCCGTGCTCGATTCGGCGCTCGCCCCGGACTGCGTGGGATTGGAGGCGAGGGAAGGCGAGTTGGTGGCGCGGCGGCCGGTGTACGCCGGGCGGGCCACCGTAACGATCCGGCTGAAGCGCTTTCCCGCCGTCTATTCGCTACGCCCCAATCTCTTTCCCGCCGAGGAATTGGGCGGCGCTCCGCACCTCGAAGTCTTGCCGATGCAGCCGGAGATCCGGACTGCGGCGAAGGAAGTGAACGTGGTCGCCCAGGGAAAGGTGGAGCTGACCGAAGCTTCGGCGATCGTCTCCGGCGGGCGAGGACTGAAAGGACCGGAAAACTTTCATCTTCGCGATCAGCTGGCGGAGGTTCTAGGCGCCGCGACCGGCGCTTCTCGCGCGGTTGTGGATCTGGGGTGGCGTCCTCATTCGGAACAGGTCGGCCAAACCGGCAAGACCGTCTCCCCGAACTTGTACGTCGCTATCGCGATCTCGGGAGCCATCCAGCACCTGGCCGGGATGCGCACCTCCAAGGTCATTGTGGCGATCAACAAGGATCCGGACGCTCCGATCTTTAAACTCGCTACGTATGGGATCGTCGGAGACGCGTTCGAAATCGTCCCGGCCCTCACGGAACAACTCAAGAAAGCTCTCGCGCCCTAATGGATCAGGAAGGCCGCTTCGACAAGCTCGAGAAGGAATTCGTCCGCGAGTGGGCGCTTCGGAATCCGCTCGTCGGGACCGCGCTCGGCATGCACGAGGAGTGCGACGATCGCATGCCGGACGGCACCCTCCCGAAGTTGCAGGAAGACCTGCGGTTCCTGCGGCGATACGAGACCGAGTTCTCCCAGATCGATCCGAAGAGACTTTCCGCCAGGAGGGAGGTCGATCGGGAATTCGTGCTCGGGCAGATTCGCGATTGGCTTTTCGATCTCGAGGAAGTGAGGATTTGGGAGTCTTCTCCGGAGGCCCCGCGAGTCCTCGGAGAGGCGATTTTCCAACTCCTCTCACGGAATTATGCCCCTCTGGCGCACAGGCTTCGCTCCATCATGAAGCGGCTGGAGGCGCTTCCGGAGTACCTGGAGCAGACGAAAACACGACTCCGGACCCCCGCAAAGCTCTTCGTTGAAAACGAGTTGGAAACGCTCACCCGGCTTCCCGGCTTCTTCAACATCGTGAAAGAGGTGAGCCGGGAGAACATCCCCAAGACGCCCGAGCGAAATCTCCACCGGCTTCTTGAGACCGCACAGAACGCGCTGGAGAGGTATTCCGACTGGTTGATCGTGGACATTCTCCCGCAGTGTCGGGAGGAATTCGCCGTGGGTGAGGCGAAGCTCCGCCGGATTCTTCAGCATCGCGGAATCAAGGAGAACCCCGCCCAGCTCCTCGCATGGGGGGAAGCGGAGATTGAGCGGCTTCGGGAGAAACTCAAGGAGATCGGCCGCCCGATTCGTCGAAAGGTCCCGATCGAGGATGTTCGAGAACTCATCCGTCAACAGCGCCCGGACAACTTCGACGGGGCTCTGAGGTTCGTGCGGGACCAGGTTTCGAAGACGAAGCAGTTCGTCTCTCGCTCGAAGTTCGCGGAGATGCCCCCGGGGGAGACGCTCTTTCTCGCCGAGACGCCGTCGTACCTCCGTCACATGCTCCCGATGGCCTCCTATTCCCCGCCGGCGAAATTCGAAGCCAAGCGCGAAGGGTACCTCTTTCTGACGCCGGGGGACTGCGACAGCGACAAGCTCAAGGAGCACAACTTCGCCGCGTTGGGCACGCGGGCGATTCATCAAGGATATCCCGGGCTCCACCTCTTCTCCGCCTGGGCCTCCCATCATCCCTCCCTGGTGCGATCGTTCGCCCGGGATCCCATCGTCTCCGAGGGTTGGGCCCACTACTGCGAAGAGCGGATGAGGGAACTGGGGTACGACGATACGCCCCCGTCCCGATTCATGATGGTCCAAGAGGAGCTGTTCAATGCGGTTCGCGTCGTGATGGACGTCAAGATCTAGACGGGCAAGATGGGGATCCAAGAGGGTGCGGATTACCTGATCGACCAGGTCGGGATGGACCGGGTGGCGGCCGAGGCCGAGCTGCGCCGCTACGTGGTCACGCCGGGGCTTCAGGTCTGCCCCCTCGTGGGGAAGGAGCGCATCAAGGAGCTCAAGAAGTGGGTCCGGGAGAGGATGCGGGCTCGCTTCACGGAAACGTACTTTCATACGGCCGTTCTCCAGTCGGCGGCTCTTCCCTTCCCCCTCCTCCAACGGGACTTGGAGTGGAGGATCGTCGAGGAACTCAAACGGCCGCCTCCGAAGCCGGAGCCGGAAAAGAAGGGCGCGAAGAAGGGAGGACGCGTCGCGGAGGGACCGGTGAAGAACGGAGCGAAACCAAAGAAGACCGAGGTTCCCGCTCCCGGCAAGGGGAAGTGACTACATCATTCCGCGGAAGGCTCCCCCGTCCACTTGAATGGTCGCTCCGGTGAGATAGCTCGCCCGCTCCGAGGCGAGGAAAGCGATGACGGACGCGAACTCGTCCGTCTTTCCGATGCGTCCGAGCGGGATGTCCGCCGTCATCCGCCGTAGCATCTCTTCCGCGGAGACGCCGGCGTTTCGGGACCGGACTTCCGCCAATGCCCGGAGCCGATCGGTATCCATGAGCCCGGGACACACCACGTTGACGAGGACCCCGTGCGGAGCGAATTCGCGCGAGCACGTCTTGGCGAAGCCGACGACTCCGGAGCGCATCGTATTCGACAGGACCAGGCCGTCGATGGGTTGCTTCACGGAGGTGGAGGCGATGTGGACGATTCGTCCCCAGCGTTGTCGGATCATGAACGGGGCGATCTCCCTTGTCCAGTCTACGGAGACCAAAAGGGTGGAGCGGACGGCCGCGTCCCACTGCTCGTCGCTCATCTCGAGAGACAGACCGGGGGGAGGCCCGCCGCAGTTGGTGACGAGGATGTGGATCGTGCCGAACTCCTTCACGACCGCCTTCACGAATTCCCGCATCGGCTCTCGCTGTTCGACGTCCAGCGAGCGGGCGAAGATCGGTCGGCCGGCCTCCTCCCAGATGGAGCGGGCCGCTTGCGCAAGCGCCTCCGCCCCGCGAGCGCATAGGGCAAGCCGGCATCCTTCGGCAGCCAGGGATCGTGCCGCCGCGAGGCCCAGTCCCTTCGAAGATGCGAGGACGACCGCCACCTTGTCCTGAAGTCCCAAGTCCATCAAAGCTCCAATCGCAAGCGTTCCAGAAAATCCGTGTAGCCGCTCTTCCCCCAAAACGAGCGGGAGAGCGCGTTTCGGACCGAGACGTTGACCTCCACGTACGGCAGACGATGGGCGCGAAACCAGTGGTGAAGTTCCGTGAGCAGTCGAGCCCCGACACCGCGCCTCCGTGCGGAAGCGGTCACCGCTATCTCGGAAACGAAGCCGTAGAACTGCCACGGAAGTATGGGGGGATTCTCCAGGATCATCCCCGTGACGTATCCGACCGGCTTCCCCTCCCATGCAATGAGGATGCGCGAGCGCTCGGACCGGAGGTTCTCCTCGATCCACGCGGTCATGACCTTCTCGGCCAAGGGCGAGAGCGCGTACCGAGGATCGGTCTTCGCGTGGAAATCCCACATCTCGCGCCATAGCCCTACGAGGGCCGCCACCTCCCCCTCTCCCGCCCGTCGTATATCCATGATATAGAAATAGCCAGGCTTCTTTTATATCATGATATAGAAATAGCCTGGCTATTTCTATATCATCGGGGGGCGTCCTTCTTCCAGGCTTCGGGGTCCGGCGCGGAGGATTGGGAGACGCGCCGCTTCATGAAGGCGAGGGAGAGCGCCGTGAAGAGGTCCCCGGGCGCCAGACCCACCCACTCGGCCCCGGTACGCACGAAGTAGTTCTCGATTCGGGCGGGAGCCTCGTCGATCGACGTGCCGGAGAGTTCCCTCTCGAGCTCGGCGACCGCACCGCGAGGGTGAGTGCAGAATTCGCCCGAGAAGACTACCCGCTCGACATGGTTGCGCCGGCTTCCATGGACCACCGCCACCCGTACCGCGGACCCGCGTCCGATCGTCGTGGCTTCCGTGACGGCTCCTTCCGGAAGAGCGACGGAGTGAAGCCAGGAGTCGGAACGGAATTCGGGCAACCGACTCGCAAGGTGCGCCCGCTCTTCCGCCGTGAGGGTACCCGGTTCCGTGCTCAGGGCCAGTTTTTTTCGGAGCGCCTCCCCGAAACTCGTCCGAAGCTCCTCGATGGAAGGGGCCCGCCCTCCCCCCTCCTCGAATAGTGAGGTTGTACCACGCTCACCATCGCATGGGACGACCGCCACAAACACTTGGAGCAAGAGGGCGCGGCGCCAGGAAGTCTCGGCGAACCACGCCACCGCCCGGCGGTTCAGGATCACGCAATCGGGACCGGGGTCCACCGGATATCCGTGATGACGCAACGTCTCCACGAGCGCCTCGATCGCGCCGGTCGCCGACCCGCCGCGGGAGGCGACGAACTCCCACGCCAATCGACGCGGATCCACCGCGACGGCCGGCCCCCCCGTAATTCGGCGCTGAAAGGGTCCATCGCCCTCGGGGACCAGCTGGTGCGCTCCGATCAGAATGCACGGATGCGCGTAGGCCGCCTCGCGGAACGTGTCCGGAGAGAGTCCGCCGGCGCGGGCTTCCAACAGGGACGCGCCGAGCGCCGTCTGCCACGCCGCGGGATGCGGATCCGCCGGAAGAACCCTCCATGTCGGGATCGCCTCATTCACTCCGGTATTGTACCGATGCGGCGTTTTCATGGGTACCGAATCGTGTCACCGAAGGAACTGGGCGTCGCGCATGTCCCAAAGGCGTCTCGTCGCGATGTCGACGCTCACCGGGATGTGGTTCCATTGCCACACGGCCACGGAAAAGGCGCCCCGAGCATGCACGACTCCGCTGAATAGGGAGAGGGCCACCAGCCCGCCGATCAGGAGCCTTCGGCGAAGCCCCGCCCACTTCCCCGCCAGCCCCAACACGGGAGCGGAAAGCCAAATCAGGAACGGCACCACCTCGCTCATCATTCGAGGCCCATACGAATGGCCCCCCCACCACATCTTCCACGTCGAGATGGAAATCCAATAGAGGATGAAAATGGCCGCGAGATACGGGACGAGCGGATCGCGACGGCGACGCAGGATCATGCTTCCCCAAGCGGCCAGGAGCAGGAACGGGCTGTACACGAAAAGCCCTCGCGAGGGCGCGATCAAGGTCCCCGCGAATCCCCCGAGGATCGAGGACATGGATTGCGGCGCTACCCATCCCGGCACGTACGTCGCCGGACGCAGATAGTAGGGCGGAAGGAGCGCCTCGTAGACCGCGAGATTATAGGCGAGGAGCGCCAGCGGAACCGGGAGTCCCCACAACACGAATCGCCAAAACCATTTCCGATGCTCTGCGAGGACATACAGGGTCAAGACGACTGCCGGTATCGCCCCCGTCGGCCGGACGACGAAGGCGAAGGCCAAAGGAAGGGCGGCGAATCGAACGCGGGCGGGATCCTTTCTTGCGGAGACGAGGATCCACAACGCAATCGAGAGGCACAACATCGAAGGGCCCAACTGCCAGAGAGCCCGGCTTGCCGTGGACCAGGCCGAGGTGGCGAAGGCGAAGAGCAATGCCGAGGCGATCGCACCCCCAACACCCTCGCTCGACGCTACCGCGAACCAGAGAAAAACGACCGCCAGAGCGACGATCACCGAGGCGATGAATCGCTCGGACCGCGGCAAGTCCGCCAGCACGTTCCGTCCCCCGATCGTCTCCATCGCCGCCACGAAGGGTACCGCGAGGACGGCCGTACCGACGGGGTAGATCGCTCGATGGCGGTTACGCACCCGCTCGATGCGAAAATCGGAATCGAATCCGGGATCGGCGTACTCGTCCAAATCCGTGTTCCGTTCGCGAAGCAGGCTCCTCGCCGTGGGAAGGGTCCAACGAGAGTCGACCACGATCGAGACGGGGCTGGCGTAGTAGACGGCGAACACGGAGAGGAACAGGACCGGGGGTGTCCACCGCATCATCGATCGGGGAAGACCTCCGGATCGTCGCGAAACTCGAAGAGGGGCGTCGAAAGGTACTTCTCTCCTCGATCGGGAAGAAGGACCACGACCACCCCTTCCCGCAGGCGCTTGGCTTGCTCCAGGGCGCCCCAGAGCGCGCTCCCGGAACTGATTCCGGCGAAGATTCCCTCCTGGAGCGCGAGCTCGCGCGCGTACCGGAACGCGTCTTCGTCTCGCGAAATCATCCTCTCGTTCACGACGGCGGCATCCCAGATGTCGGGAACGCGCTGGGCGGAGATGTTCCGGATCCCCTGCTGCTGATTCGTGGGCGTGGGTTCGACGGAGACGATTCGAAGCTCCGGGTTCCGCTCGCGCAGAAACCGTCCCGCGCCCACGATGGTGCCCGTCGTACCGAGGGTCGCCACGAAGACGTCGACCCGCCCCTCCGCCTGCCGCCAAATCTCGGGACCGGTCTTCCGGTAATGGACCTCGGTGTTGAATCTCGATCGGTATTGATGGATGCGAAAGTACGTTCGAGGGTCGCCCGCCGCGATGCGATCCGCTTCCTCCCACGCGACGTCGCTCCCCCCGTCGACGAGAACGAGACGGGCTCCGAACGCGCGGATCATCTTGCGTCGTTCGACGGAGACCTTCTTCGACATCGTGATCAGGCACGGATATCCCTTCACCGCGGCCACCATTGCGAGTCCGATGCCGGTGTTGCCGCTCGACGACTCGACCAAAGTCATCCCCGGACGCAAGGATCCCTCCGCCTCCGCCCCTTCCACCATCGCGAGGGCGATGCGCTCCTTGACGCTCCCGCAGGGATTGAACCCCTCGTGTTTCAGCAGGATCTCCACTCCGGGCTTTCGGAAGATCCGTCGGAGGCGGATGAGAGGAGTCTCTCCGATCGCATCCAGGATCGAGTTGAGGATCGCCACGGGGCGTATTCTGCCACAGGCCGCTCTCGATTTGCTAAGATTCCGG
>Ga0114945_10000157_pt1 | contig 40342 bp, 33 predicted proteins | sample OV2TP3_FD_87194 | JGI IMG/M metagenome (GOLD analysis project Ga0114945, IMG submission 87194) | Hot spring microbial communities from Beatty, Nevada to study Microbial Dark Matter (Phase II) - OV2 TP3 | ecosystem: Environmental > Aquatic > Thermal springs > Hot (42-90C) | place: USA: Beatty... | reverse complement strand
CCTCGACGGGCCACGCGTCCACTGGATCATGGCTCAGCCCCTTGAACCAACTTTTCTGCTTCGCCCATGGCAGGTCCGCGCCGATCGATTTCCCCGGCGGGATTTGCGGGTCGGACCACTAGTACTTCTTCTTCAGGTCGTCCCAGACGGCCTCGATGTCTTTCCGGTACTGCTCGTTCACCGCCTGGTAGCGCTTCTGGGCGATGTCGTCGTCGTAGATGTTCGTGACCTCGCCCTCGAAGTACGAGCGCACGCCGCCGGTGAACTCGACGGCCTTCTCGGCGACCGAGCCCGGCGGGCCCTGGACCTTGTACTTCGGCGTGATCGGGAAGAGCCCGCGCTCCATGAAGACGCGCTGGCCACGCTCGGTCAGGAGGAATTCGATGAACGCCTTCGCGGCCTTCGGATGCTTCGCCCCCGCCAGGATCGCCATCGGCTCGGGGGTGACGAAGGCGGTCTTCGGCGCGACGAACTTGATGTCGAAACCCGCGAGCACCTCCTCGAACGCCATGTACGAGGGCACGGCGAAGCCGGCCGCGAATTCCCCCTTGGCGACGACCGACGGCACGTCGCGGCTCCGGGCGGTGAAGATGCCGGAGTTCGCCGCGAGGCGCTTGAGCCACTCCCAGCCGGCCTGGTCTCCCTTGGACTGGAGGATGATCTCGTAGGTCGCGTGGCTCGACGACGAGCGCGTCGGGGCGCACTGGGCGACGTTGCCCTTGAGCTTCGGGTGGAGGAGATCCTCCCAGTCCTTGGGCTCGGGGACGCCGAGCCGGCGGAGGAGGCGCGGGTGGTAGACGAGCCCGTAGGGCTCGAGCGCGGTGCCGATCCAGTAGCCGTTCGGGTCCTTCAGCGGGATCGACTTGGGCTTGCCGAGCGCGGGGGGGATCGCGTCCGCCAGCTCGCGGGAGACCTCGTGCTTGACGAGCAGCTTCTGCGCCGTGAGCTTGTCGAAGAGCGCCGACTCCCCGCCCCAGAAGATGTCGGCTTCCGGCTTCCCCTTCCACTCGACGATGCGGCCATAGGACACTGGGGTCCCCGCGTACTGCGCGTTCGTCTTCACGGTGAGGCCCCAGCGCTCCTTCGCGTACTCCGCGAAGGCCTTGAGCGCGGCATCCACGATGAACTTCGAGACCGGGGTCTGCAACACCAGCTCGTCCTCGATCGGCGGCTGGGCCCAGGCGGGCCCGGCGCCGACCGCGACGGCGAGCGCGAGCGTGACGAGCAGGATACGCACGGGCAGCCTCCTTGCCGGCGGGATCGTGTAACCCAACCCTACCATTCCCTTGGCCCGAACGGAACCCCCTACGCGACCGCGGCCTCCCGGCGCCGGAGGACCTCATAGGCCACGCCCAGGCCCACCGTGACGACGATGAAGACCACCGAGATCGCGTTGATCTTCGGCGAGAGTCCGAGCCGGACGGCCGAGTAGATGTGGATCGGGAGGGTCGCCTCGTTGCCGATCAGGAAGAGCGTCGTGTTGAAGTTGTCGAACGACAGGAGGAACGCGACGATCCCCGAGGCGACGAGCGCCGGCCGGAGCGACGGCAGCGTCACCCGCCAGACCGCCTGGAGCGGGGTCGCCCCGAGGTCCTGGGCCGCCTCCTCGAGCGCCACATCGAACTTCTGGAGCCGCGCCGCGACGATGAGGAGCACGAACGAGATGATGAACGAGGACTGGCCCAGCACGGTCGTGACCAGGCCGGTATCGAGGCCGACGTCGCTGAAGAAGACGAGCATCGAGATCCCGAGGATCACCCCGGGCATGATGAGGGGTGAGAGGGCCAGCGCGTAGAGGAGGCCCTTCCCGGGGAACTGGTAGCGGACCAGGAGGAACGCAGTGGCGGTCCCGACGGTGACCGAGAGCGCCGTCACCCCGAGCCCGACCACCACGCTGTTCCAGATCGCCCGGAGGAGGAACGGGTCGGCGCCGATCTCCCGGAACCACCCCAGCGTGAAGCCGCGCCAGGGGAACGCGGGGAGGGGGCTCGCGTTGAAGGCGAGCGTCATGACGACCGCGAGCGGCACGTAGAGGTAGACGAGGAACAGGACGAGGTAGCCGAAGTACGCCACGCGGGCGACCCGCTGCTCGGGGCTCATGTCTGGAGCACCCGGCCCATCGACAGGCGGAACAGTCGCAGCATCCCCGCCACGAAGCCGAGCGAGAGCACGAGGAGACTGAAGGCGAACGCCGACCCGAGGTTCCAGTTGAGCGCGTCGTAGAAGCGCGCGTAGATCAGCTGGACGAACCAGATCGCGCCCTTCCCGCCCAGCATCGCCGGCACCACGTATGTCCCCACCGCGAGCATGAAGACCATGATCGAGCCGGCGACCGCGCCCGGGACGCAGTGCGGCAGGATGATGTGACGGAGGACGCGCGTCCACCCCGCCCCGAGGTCCTGGGCCGCCTCGACCAGCGAGAAGTCGAGGTTCTCGAGCGAGGCGTAGAGCGGGAAGAGCATGAAGAGCATGTAGGCATAGGCCATCCCGAGGATGACGGCGCCTTCGGTGTAGAGGTACGAGACGGGGGTCTGGACGAAGCCGAGCGCGACGAGCATCTGGTTCAGCACGCCCTGTTCGGTGAGGATCAGCAGCCACGCGAACGTCCGGACGATCTCGTTCACCCAGAACGGGACCACGATCGCGAGGAACAGACGTGTGGCCCAGCGGCCGCGGGCGACCTTGGCGAGGAAGTAGGCGATCGGAAAGGCGATGAGAAAGGCGACGGCCGTGATGACGACGGCCGAGAGAACGGTCTTGACGAAGACCTTCCAGTAGAGCGGGTTCTCCGCGAAGCGGAGGTAGTTCTCCGCCGTGTAGACGTCTTCGGGTCCTCCGAGCTGGGCGAGCGGGAGCTTCCGCCGGAACGACAGCTCGAGCATCCGGAGCTGCGGAACGACGAGGAGGCCGCCGATCCACAGGAGCGGCGGCACGAGGAGCCAGGGGAGCGCCCTACGCGGGGCCACGGCCGTCCGCCTCCTCGGGAAGCACGTACGCCTCGCTCGGAGCGAAGCCGAGGCCGACCGCCTGCCCGACCGCGGGGAGCCGCGCCCCGGACACGGTGGGGATCGCCGCCTGGAGCTCGCGGCCGCTCCCGAGCGCCACCCGCACCTTGACGATCACGCCCTCGTAGTAGAGTTCCCGCACCCTGCCCTGGAGCCGGTTGGGCGCGGCCGCACCGGGCGGGCCGCCATCGCCGAAGACGAGCTTCTCGGGCCGGACGAAGCAGAGACCCGACGCCCCCACCGGGAGCCCGAGCGGGTTCCCCACCCGGAAGGTCCCTTCCGCGGTCTCCACCACCGCGTGCCCTCCGTCCTCCCCGACGAGCCGGCCCGCCAGGGCGTTGTTCTCCCCGACGAAGTGGGCCACGAAGGCGGTGCGCGGGGTCTCGTAGATCACGGCCGGCGTCCCGACCTGCTGGAGGCGCCCGCGGCTCATCACCGCCACATGGTCGGACATGGCGAGCGCCTCCCCCTGGTCGTGGGTGATGTAGATGAACGTCGTCCGGACGCGGTGCTGGATCGCCTTCAGCTCCGCCTTCATGTGCTCCCGGAGCTTGAGGTCGAGCGCCCCGAGCGGCTCGTCGAGGAGGAGCACGGTCGGCTCGATCACGAGCGAGCGCGCGATCGCGACCCGCTGCTTCTCGCCGCCCGAGAGCTGGTGGGGGAGCTTCGCCTCGTAGCCCTGCAGGGTGATCAGCTCGAGCTTCTCGCCGACCTTTCGCCGGATCTCGGCCTCCGCCGCCTTGCGCATCCGGAGGCCGAAGGCGATGTTGTCGTAGACGGTCATCAGCGGGAACAGCGCGAGGTGCTGGAAGACGAGGCTCGTCGGTCGGCGGTGCGGCGGCACCCCGTGCATCGCCCGGCCCCCGATCAGGATCTCCCCCGCCGTCGGCTCGAGGAACCCGGCGATCATCCGCAGGATCGTCGTCTTGCCGCAGCCCGAGGGGCCGAGGATCGAGAAGAACTCGCCCCGGGCAACCTCGAGCGTGACGTCGCGGACCGCGGTCAACGACCCGTAGGTCTTCGTAACGGCCCGCACCTCGACGTCGCAGGTCACGTCATGCGCGCTCCCTCTCCCCTCGGGGGAGAGGGCCAGGGTGAGGGGGCGCACGGCGGTCACCCTCACCCCGATCCTCTCGCTGGGAGGGAGCGGGAGTCCTCAGGCCGCCTTCAGGCGATCGACGTAGCCCGAGAACATGTCGAGCCACCACGAGTGCTCGATCCCGTACCACCAGAGGTTGTCGATGTCCTTCTTCGAGAACGACGCCTGGTACTGCTTCTTGAACGCCGGGTCGAGGAAGTTCGCCGCCCCCTCGACCGCCGTGCCGTAGCGCTGGTCGTTCGTGAAGGCGCCGGCGTTCTTCGGGTCGTACATGAAGTTGATCCACGCGTATGCCTGGTCGAGGTTCTTCGCGCCCCTGGGGAGCGCGAAGCCATCCATCCAGGTCATCGCCCCCTCCTTCGGGGCGACGAACTTCACGGGTTTCCCGTTCTTCTCGAGCTTCCAACCCGTCCCGTCCCAGGTCTCGGCGACGTACACCTCCTCGTTGCCGAGGAGCGTCTCGATCTCCTGGGCCGTGGACCAGTAGGTCTTGACGAGCTTCTTGTCCTCGGTCAGCTTCGCGAGCACCTTGTCGAGGATCGGCGTCGCCTTCTCCTTCGAGACGTAGATGTCCCGCATCCGGTTCCCGAGCCCCATCCAGAGCCCCGTCGAGACGAAGACGTGGAAGGTGGCGCGGTAGGTGATCCGCCCCTTGTACGTCGCGTCGTGGATCGCGCCGAAAGAGTCCGGCCGCTTCTTGACCTGCTTCGTGTTGTACGAGATCCCTTCGGTGCCCCAGTCGAACGGGAGCCCGTAGCGTTTCCCCTTGATCATCCCGCCAAGCTCCCCGGACGCCTTGAGCATGGTCGGGATGAGGTTCTTCGCGTTCGTGATCTTCCCGAGGTCGACCGGCTGGTAGAGGTCGTCGTCCATCGCCGCCGGGATGAGGGTCACGCTCGGCTGGACGAGGTCGTAGCCGGTGGCCTTCGTCGCCTTGAGCTTCGAGATCAGCTCGCCGTTCGAGGCGTAATAGGTCACCGTGACCTTGATGCCGGTCTCCCTCTCGAACTTCGCGACGAGGTCCTTCGGGGCGTAGCCCTCCCAAGTGAAGAGGTTCAGCGGGCCGCTCGACTGGCCGAGCGTCCGCCGTGGCGCCCCGAGCCCCGCGGCGGCCGCCGCGGCGCCGACGCCGGTCCGGAGGACCGCCCGGCGCGAGAGCTTGGCCGCGAGGAATCGCGAGCCGTACACGTCCAGTTCCTTCATACGTGCCTCCTTCGTCATGAGGGTTGCGGGGAGCGCGCGTCCCCGTGGCGGGCCCAGTCCCGGGCCCGCTCGACGGCCCGCCGCCAGCCGGCGTAGAGCGCCTCGCGCCGGGCGGCCGGCATCGCCGGGCGAAACGCGCGGTCCAGTTGCCAGAGGTCGCGGAGCGCCTCCGGGCTCCGCCAGAGGCCGACGCCGAGGCCCGCGAGGTAGGCGGCCCCGAGCGCCGTCGTCTCGCGCACGCGGGGGCGGAGGACCGGGAGGTCGAGGAGATCCGCCTGGAACTGGCAGAGGAACTCGTTCTCGGTCGCCCCGCCGTCCACGCGCAGCTCCGCCGGCCGCCGCCCGGCCTCGGCCGCCATCCCGTCGAGCACGTCGCGCGTCTGGTACGCGATCGCCTCGAGCGCCGCGCGGACGACGTGGGCGCGCGTCGTCCCGCGCGTGAGGCCGACGAGCGTGCCACGGGCGTACATGTCCCAGTAGGGCGCCCCGAGCCCGACGAACGCCGGCACGAGGTAGACCCCCCCGGTGTCGGGGACCGAGGCCGCGAGCGCCTCCGACTCGGCCGCCGTGCGGATCAGGCCGAGGCCGTCCCGGAGCCACTGGACGGCAGCGCCCGCGACGAAGACCGCGCCCTCCAGCGCGTACGCGACCTCGGGCGTGCCGCCGGCCGCAGCCGGGAGCGACCACGCGACGGTCGTGAGGAGGCCATGGGTCGAGTGCACGACCTTGGGGCCGGTGTTGAGCAGGAGGAAGCAGCCGGTCCCGTACGTGTTCTTCGCGTCGCCGGGGTCGAACGCGCCCTGGCCGAAGAGGGCCGCCTGCTGGTCGCCGGCGATGCCCGCCACCGGGATCCCGGCCGGCAGGATGCCGAGGTCGGCCGTCTCGCCGAAGACGCCCGACGAGGGCCGGACCGCCGGGAACACCTCGCGCGGGATCCGGAGGTACCCCGTCAGCTCCGGGTCCCACTCGAGCCGGCCGATGTCGAGGCAGAGCGTCCGGGAGGCGTTCGAGGGGTCCGTCGCGTGGACGCGCCCGCCGGTGAGCTTCCAGAGGAGCCAGGAGTCCACCGTACCGAAGGCCAGCTCGCCCCGCGCCGCGCGCGGCCGGAGGTCCGGGACCGTGTCGAGGAGCCATGCGATCTTGGTCCCCGAAAAGTAGGCGTCGCAGACGAGCCCCGTCCGCTCCCGGACGAGCGGCTCGAGCCCGTCGGCGCGCATCCGCTCGCAGAGGGGCGCCGAGCGCCGGCACTGCCAGACGATCGCCCGGTGGACGGGCCCGCCGGTCGCCCGCTCCCAGAGGATCGTCGTCTCCCGCTGGTTGGTGACCCCGATCGCGGCCACCTCGCGCGGCGCGACGCGCGCCTCGGCGAGTGCCGCCTCCGCCGCGGCAAGTTGGGTCCGCCAGATCTCCTCCGGGTCGTGCTCGACCCAGCCCGGCTGGGGGAAATACTGGGGAAGCTCCCGGTAGCCGCGGGCGCGCACCGCCCCCTCGGCGTCCACGACGAGGGCCGTTGACCCCGTCGTTCCCTGGTCGAGCGCCAGGACGTAACGCGCCGCCACTATTCAGGCTGGGGGGGAGCGATCGCCGCTCCGCCCCCAGACCCCCCCACCGGCTGACTCATGTCCGGCCGTTGCATCACCGCCCTCGGAGCGCGAGCGCCAGGTCGGGGCGGTCGGTCGTGACGTAGTCCACGCCCACGGCGAGCGTCCGGCGGAGCTCCTCCGGGTCGTTCACGGTCCAGACGCCGATCGTGAGCCCCGCGGCGCGCGCCGCCGCCACGGTCTCGGGGGACAGGAGCGTCCGCTCGATCCCCAGGTCGTTCGCCCCGATCGCGCGGAGCTGCTCGACCGCCGCCCGGACCCCCCCGGTCCGCTCGGCGCCGCGCTGGCTCAGGAGCCCCGCCAGCCGCACGGCGGGCGAGAGCGCCCGGAGGCGCTCGAGCGTGTCCCACTCGAAGGCCATGATCGTCGTCCGGGCGAGCAGGCCCGCCGCCCCGAGGGGGGCGAGGACCTTCTCCTCGATCCCCGCGTACCGCGCCCGGTTCACCCCGACCTTGATCTCGAGGAGGAGCCCGGCCCGCGACGGCTTGAGGAGCGCGAGGACGTCGCCGAGGCGCGGGAGCGGCTCCGTCGTCCCCTTGACCGTGATGCCGGCCAGCTCGGCCCAGGCGAGGTCGCGCACCGCCCCCCGGCCGGTCGTCGTGCGCTCGAGCGTCGGGTCGTGGAGGACCACGACCTCGCCGTCCTTGGCGAGGTGGACGTCCAACTCGACGAGATCCACGCCGAGCGCGAGCGCCCCCCGGAACGCGCTCAGGCTGTTTTCCGGCCAGAGCAGCGCCCCGCCGCGGTGTGCCGCGACCAGCGGCCGCGGCTCGGCCGCGGTCCCGGTCACCACGAAGACGACCCCGAGGGCGCCGAAGAGGAGCCGCCGCATGCCGTCACTTCTCGGTCTCGATCAGGCCCTTGATGAACCACCGCTGCATGAGCACGACCACCGCCACGGGCGGCAGCATCGCCAGCACGACGGCCGCCATCACCAGGTTCCATTTGGGCACCGCGTCGCCCGTCGGAACCATGCGCTTGAGCCCCATGACGATCGTGTACATCCCCTCGTCGGTCGTCACGAGGAGCGGCCAGAGGTACTGGTTCCAGCCGAAGATGAACAGGATCACGAAGAGCGCCGCGATGTTCGTCCGCGACAGCGGCACGAGGATCTCTGTGAAGAACCGCAGCGGCCCCGCCCCGTCGATCCGCGCGGCCTCGGTCAACTCGTCCGGGACGGTCAGGAAGAACTGCCGGAAGAGGAACGTGGCCGTCGCCGACGCGATCAGGGGGATCGTGAGGCCCGCGTACGAGTTCAGCATGCCGAGGTCCGCGACGACCTTGAACGTCGGCATGATGCGCACCTCGACGGGCAGCATGAGCGTCAGGAAGATCGTCCAGAAGCACGCCATCCGCAGGGGAAAGCGGAAGTACACGATGGCATACGCCGACAGGATCGAAATCGCGATCTTACCCGCCGAGATCGCGAGCGCCATGACCAGGCTGTTGCCTACCATCACCACCAGCGGCGCGCTCCCCGAGCCCATCCCCACCTGGACGATGTGGCGGTAGTTCTCGAGTAACCGGTCCCCGAACCAGAGCGGGACCCGACCGAGTACCGCCTGGGTGGTGTGCGTCGAGGCCACGACCGTGACGTAGACGGGGAAGGCGACGACGAGCAGCCCGAGCGCCAGGACGGCGTGCGTCAGGAAGATCCCCAGCGGCCGCCGCTCGACCATCTAGTACTGCACCCGCCGCTCGATGTAGCGGAACTGGATCACCGTGAGCCCCATCACGATCGCCATCAGGATCACCGACTGTGCCGCCGACCCGCCGAAATCGAGCCCGACGTAGCCGTCGCTGAACACCTTGTAGACGAGCGTCTCCGTCGCCTTGGCCGGGCCGCCCCCGGTCACCGCGTGGATGATCCCGAACGTGTCGAAGAAGGCGTAGACGATGTTGACCACGATCAGGAAGAACGTAGTCGGCGAGAGCAGTGGGAAGACGATCCGCCAGAAGCGCCGGGCCGGGCCCGCCCCGTCGATCGCCGCCGCCTCGATGACCGCCTTCGGGATCGTCTGGAGCCCTGCCAGGAAGAAGACGAAATTGTAGCTGATCTGCTTCCAGGCGGCCGCCACGATGACGAGGAACATGGCCTGACCGCCGACGAGCCGGTGGTTCCACTCCTGTCCGGCCCCGCGGAGCAGATAGGCGATGATGCCCACGGTCGGGTCGAACATGAACAGCCAGAGCACGCCGGCCACGGCCGGCGCGACCGCGTACGGGGAGATGAGCAGCGTCTTGTACGCGGTCGCGCCCCGGATGGCGCGGTCCGCCATGACGGCGACGAGCAGCGCCGAGCCCAGCGCCAGCACGGCCGTGGCACCCGCGAAAAGCAGCGTGACCCGAAACGAGTGGAGGTAGTTCGGGTCACCCAGGAGGCGTTCGAAGTTCTCGAACCACACGAGCTGGATGTTGAGGCCGAACGCGTCCTGGAGCAGCACCGACTGGAAGAGCGCCTGGCCCGCGGGCCAGATGAAGAAGACGAACGTGATGACGAGCTGCGGCGTCACGAGCACGTACGGCAGGACCCGGTGCTGGAAGACCACGCGCTTGTGCATGGCGCTCGCCGGGATCCGGGGCCGCCCACCGGCCGGGGGCGGGCGGCCCCGTGCTGGTCAGAGGGGTTTAGCGGACCGTCCGCTCGAACTGGCGCAGCAGCTCGTTCCCGCGCCGGACCGCCGCGTCCAGGGCCTCCTTGGCGGTCTTCTTGCCGGCCCAGGCGGCTTCCAGCTCCTCGTCGATGATGTCCCGGATCTGGACGTAGTTGCCCAGGCGCAGGCCCTTCGAGTTCTCCGTCGGCGGCCTGTTGTTGATCTGCCGGATCGCGACGTCCGTCCCTGGGTTCTTGTCGTAGAAGCCCTGCCTCCGCGTCAGCTCGTACGCGGCCAGCGTGATCGGGAGGTAGCCCGTCCGCTGGTGGGAGGCCGCCTGGACTTCGGCCGATGACAGGTACGTGAAGAACTTCGCCACGCCCTTGTACTCCACGGGCTTGTGCCCGCCGAGCACCCACAGCGTGGCGCCGCCGATGATCGAGTTCTGGGGCGCACCGGAGACGTCGGGCCAGTAGGGCATCATCGTGATCCCGAACTCGAACTTGCCCGTCGTCGCCTTCACGACCCCCGCGTAGGCGGCCGACGAGGCGAAGAACATGCCGCACTCCGCGTTGTGGAACTTCGGGTTCGCGTCGCCCTTGCGCCCGCCGTAGTCGAACACCTTCGTCTTCTGCCACTCGGCGAGCTGCTCGATCACCCGGACGTGGAGCGGGCTGTTGAAGGTCAGCTCCGCGTCGAAGCCGGCGAGGCCGTTCTGCTTCGTCGCGAGCGGAATGTTGTGCCACGCGGAGTAGTTCTCGACGAGGGTCCACTGCTGCCACTGGGTCGTGAAGCCGCACGGGTACCCCGCCGCCCGGATCTTCTTCGCGTACTCCCCCACTTCCGGCCACGTCCGCGGGGGCTTCGCCGGATCGAGCCCGGCCTTCTTCAAGGCGTCCTTGTTGTAGTAGAAGACCGGCGTCGAGCTGTTGAACGGCATCGACAGCATCCGGCCGTCCGCCGTCGTGTAGTAGCCGGTCACCGCCGCCAGGTAGGCCTTCGGGTCGAACTTCTCGCCTGACTCGGCCATCAGCTCGTAGACGGGCTTGATCGCGCCCTTGGCGGCCATCATCGTCGCGGTCCCGACCTCGAACACCTGCACGATGTGCGGCTGCTGCTTCGCCCGGAACGCCGCGATCGCCCCCGTCATGGTGTCGGTGTAGTCGCCCTTGTAGATCGCGTTGAGCTTGTACTCGGTCTGTGACTTGTTGAAGCCGGCGGCGATGTCGTTCACCCACTCGCCGAGGGTGCCGCCCATCGCGTGCCACCACTGGATCTCGGTGGCGGCTTGCGCGCCGGTCGCGGTCAGCATGATGAGGAGGGTTGCAGCCGCACCGACCAGAACCCGGGACGCCTTCATGGCCATCTCCTCCCAGTCGTCGTGAGGGTTTCGGGGGCTTTACTATAGCGGATTCGGGCGACCGTGCGCCACGGGCCCCTCGCCCCGGAACCGCAGCCCCTGGCCGATCACCCCGCGGTAGGCGTCCAGCTCGGCGTCGACGCGCCGGGAACTCCACCCGAGGAGCGCCCCCATCCGCTGGGCGATCGCGGGGGCGCAGTCGAGGCCGAGGCAGGGGCCCGTGCCGATCCCCGTGCGCCGGAGGAGGACGTCCTGGAGCGAGACCGCCAGCTCCCCCTCCACCGCCCAGTGGAGCTGCGCCGCGATCTCCGGCGCGCTCTTGCAGAGCCGCTCGGTCCCGCCGGGGAGCCGCCGGGCCAGATCGAGCACCGCCCCCGCCCGCCGGCCGTAGGTCGCGACCAGCATCTCGACCTGGGCCGCCTCGAGCCCGGACGCCCGCACCGCCTCCGTCACGTCCAGCATGACGCGCGCCTCCAGCCGGGTCGCCTCCTCGTCCGAGCCGTCGAGCGCGAGCCGCGCCGTCCGGCTCGGCCCGCCCTTGCCGATCCGGCGGCCGATCTCGTTGCCGACCTGCTCGGCGAGGCTCCGGAAGCACGTGAGCTTGGTCCCCGTGATCGACAGGAACCGGTCGTCCGGCCCTTCCGCGAAGACCTTGTGCTGGCGCGAGACGGCGGAAGCGCGTTTGCCCACTTCGAACGTGAGTGGGCGCACTCCCGCGTACGTGTAGACGATGTTCGCCTCGGTCACGCGCGGGTCCGCGAGGACGCGCCGGGTCTCCTGGAGCAGGTACGCGACGTCCTCGGCCGTCGTCCAGACGCGGTCCGGGCTCTCCTCGAAGTCGGTGTCCGTCGTCCCCACGAGGGAGAACTCCCGCCACGGGATCACGAACACCATCCGCTCGTCCTGGGTCGACAGGTAGACGGCCCGCTCGGTGAGCCGCGGCAGGACGAGGTGCGCGCCCTTCGTGGTCCGGAGCACCCGGCCGCCCCGGTCCCAGATCCCGGCCATCTCCCGGACCCGGTCCACCCAGGGCCCCGTCGCGTTGACGAGCACCCGGCCCGTCAGCGTCACGACGTCACCCCCGACCAGGTCGCGGACGCGCGCGCTCCACCCGCCGCCCGGCCGCGGCCGGAACTCCTCGGCCTGGGCGTAGCTGACCGTGTGCGCCCCCGCCCGCCGCGCCGAGAGCACGTTCTCGAGGCACAGGCGCTCGGGCGAGAGCAGGAGGTCGTCGAAGTAGTACCCTGCGCCGACGAGATCGTCCGCCCGGAGCGTCGGCTCGAGCTGGAGCGCCTCGGCGCGGCCCAGCGTCCGGTAGTGCTCCGTGCGCTTCCCCGGCGTCAGGAGGTCGTACAGGCGGAGGCCGATCCGCACCTTGACGAGGCTCCGCGGGCCGCTCCGGTGGACCGGGACGAGGAACGGGAGCGGCCGGACGTTGTGCGGCGCCAGGCGGGCGAGCGTCTCCCGCTCGCGCAACGACTCCCGCACCAGGCCGAAGTCGAACAGCTCGAGGTAGCGGAGCCCGCCGTGGATGAGCTTCGAGGAGCGGGAGGTCGTCCCCGAGGCGAAGTCGGCCTTGTCCACGAGGACGCACGAGAGCCCGCGGAGGGCGAGCTCCCGCGCCACGCCGGCGCCCGCCATCCCGCCGCCGACGATGAGCGCGTCGAACACCTCGGCCTCGAGCCCGGCGAGCCGGCTCACGCGAGGAGCTCCTCGAGCGATCCGATGACGTGGTCCGGCTGCCAGCGCGCGATCTCGGGACTCCCGGCGGGCGTGATCCCCGTGAGGACCAGAATCGTCGCCAGCCCGGCGACCTTCCCCATCGCGATGTCGGTCTCCAGGCGATCCCCGACGATCGCGCTCTCGCGCGCGGCGAGACCCAGGCGCTCCAGCGCGACCGCCAACATGATCGGCGAGGGCTTGCCGACGATCGGGTCCACGCGCCGGCCCGTCACGCCCTCGACCGCGCCGATCATCCCCGCCGCGTCGGGGATCTCGCCGCCCTCGACGGGACAGGTGCGGTCCGGGTTCGTGCCGATGAGCCGCGCGCCGTGGCGCTTGACCGCCTGGAGCGCGACGTCGAGCTTCCGGTAGTCGAACGTCCGGTCGAACGCGACGACGACCCAGTCCGCCTCGGGGCCGTCCACGGGTTTGAGCCCCGCCTCCTCGAGCTCGGCGACGAGCGGGGGCTCCCCGATCACGAAGCAGCACGCCCCCGGCGCCTCGCCCGCGAGCCAGCGGGCGAGCACGTAGGAGGAGTTGATCACCTCATCGGTCGTCGCCGGCACCCCGAGCCGCGTGAGCTTCGCCGCGTACTCGGCCCGGCTCTGGATCGGCTTGTTCGAGAGGAAGCAGAGCCGGCGGCCGGCCTCGCGCAGCGCCGCGATCACGCGCGCGGCGCCCGGAAGGAGCCGCTCGCCGAGGTAGAGGGTGCCGTCGAGGTCGAAGATGAAACCCTGGTACGGAAACCGGACGGCCACGGGGGCTGGTTGGCGGATCGCTCTACCCTCGTCGCTACTCTAGTCAGCGCGGCGAGGGACTGTCAACCGAGCACCGCCTCGTTAGGCTTTGCGGGCGCGCAGGACCTCCGCGAAATCGAGACCTACTGGTAGGGCCGTAGGACAGCGCTCAGGCCCGGCGGGGAACCACGGCGACGGCGTCGATCTCGACGAGCATCCCCGGGATCGCGAACTCGCTGATGCCGATCAGGGTCGAGGCCGGGCGGTTCGCGCCGAAGTAGGCCTGGCGGACCTCGTTGACCCTGGGGCGGTCGGCGCAGTGCGCGAGGTAGACCGTCACCTTGACGACGTCGTCGAGCGTCGCGCCGGTGGCCGCGAGGACGGTCTTCATGTTCTCGAGGACCTGCCGCGTCTGGGCGACGACGTCGCCGGCGCCGACCAGGTGCCCCTTGGAATCCAGGCTCGCCTGGCCCGAGACGTAGATCGTGTCCTCCGCCCGGACGGCATCCGAGTAGTGGCTGATGGGCTCGGACAATCCTTCAGCGCGGATGAGTCGGTGCGTCGGCATGAAGGCCCTCCTGTCGTTGCGCCTGCCAGGCCGAGGCCACGCCCGCCACGAGCGCCGCCCCGGCGAGGAGAAGCGCGTATCCGTACCCGCCCGTCCAGTCGTAGAGGGCGCCCCCGCCCCAGGCCCCGAGCGCTTCCCCCGGACCGCTCGCGACGGCGATCCAGCCCGTGATGGCGCCGACCGCGGGGCCGTGGAAGGCGGCCGTCGCGGCGGCGGTCGCGACGATCCCCCCCGAGCCCTGGGCGAGGCCATAGAAGAGCACGAATGCGGCGAGCCAGGCGGGCCGCCCCGTCGCGGCGAGGCCCGCGAGACAGCCGATCCCGACGAGGCCGCTCCCGAAGCTCAGGCTGAGCGCTCGCGCCGGGCCGAGGTGGTCGGTGAGCCAGCCCACCGCGAGCCGGCCCGCGAGGCTCACCACGGCCACGCTCCCGAGGGCGGCGGCCGCCACGAGCGCCGCGACGCCCGCGTCGACGGCGAGGGCGACCGCGTGCAGGTTGATCAGGGCGAACCCCACGCCCGTAAAGAACCGGAGCGCGGCGAGCCACCAGAAGGCGGGCGTGCGAACCGCCCCGGCGACCGAGCGCGTGTCGGCCGATGCGGACTGCGCGTGCGTCGCGGGCGGGAGCCGCTGGAGTCCGTTGACGGGCACGACCACCACCAAGAGCAGCCCGGCCAGGATCCCGAGGCTCGCCCGCCAGCCCAGCCGGTCCACGAGCAGCTGGCTCAGCGGCACGAGCGCGAAGGTGCCGAGGGGTGTCCCGAGGTCCGCGAGCGCGATAGCCCGGCCGCGGCGGTGGGGGAACCACTGCGCGACCACGAGCATGTTCGGCGGGCTCCCGAGGGTCGAGAGACCGGCGCCCGCCAGGACGCCGTAGGTCAGGACCAACAGCGGGAGGCTCGTCGCCTGGCTGGCGAGGAGGAGCCCGAGCGCGGCCAGCGCCGCGCCGCCCTGGAAGAGCCGCCGCGGCCCCCACCGGTCGAGGGCCGCGCCGGCGAAGGGCGCGCCGAGGCCCAGCAGGAGCACGACCCCCGACTGGACGGCGGCGACGACGCCCCGGCCCTCGGCGAACTCGCGGACGAGCGGGAGGTACAGCACGCTGAACGCCATGACGGTCCCGTTCTGGACCGCCATGGTGAGCGCCGCGACCGCGAGGCTCAGCCCCGGGAGAGACCCGGGCTCGGGACGTGGCGGCAACTACCAGAGAAGGGGCGCGACGGCCCGCTGCGCCCAGGCGAACGCGGGGCCGGGCAGGAGCCCGAGGTGGAGCGTCCCCCAGACCGCGACCGCCAGCGCGACCCACGCGGCGGGCGTCAGCGCGCTCCGCACCTCGGGCCCTTCCGGGTCGCGCATGTACATGTACACGATGAGGCGGAGGTAGTAGTACGCGGCGACGACGGAGTTCAGGACCGCGATCACCGCGAGGGCGAAGAGCTGGCCCCGGATCGCCGCGCCGAAGAGGTAGAACTTCCCGACGAACCCGGCCGTCGGGGGGAGCCCGATCAGCGAGAGGAGGAAGATCGTCAGCGCCAGGGCCAGGACCGGGTGCCGGTCGCCGAGCCCCCCGTAGGCATCGAGGTTGACGGCCTCGACCCCCTCGCGTTCCAGCAGGAGGATCACCCCGAACGCCCCCACGGTCGCGAACGAGTAGACGACGAGGTAGAAGACGACCGCCGGGGCGCCCCGCTCGGGCCCCGCCGCGATCCCGACCAGCATGTAGCCGACGTGGGCGACCGAGGAGTAGGCGAGCATGCGCTTGAGGTTCCCCTGAACGAGGGCGATGACGTTCCCGACCGTCATCGTGAGCACGGCCGCGAGCCAGACGTAGGTGGCCCAGTCCGCCTGGAGGACCCGCATCGTCACGAGCACGCGGAGGAGGCCCGCGAACGCGGCCGCCTTCGAGCCTGTCGCGATCAGCGCGGCGACCGCGGTCGGCGCGCCCTCGTAGACGTCGGGCGCCCACTGGTGGAAGGGGACCGCGGAAGTCTTGAAGCCGAAGCCGACGAGGAGGAGGGCCACGCCCGCCAGGATGAGCGGGTCACGCGCGGCCTCCGGTGCGGCGAGGGCCGCGCCCAAGCGGTCGAGGCTCGTCGTCCCCGTCGCCCCGTAGAGGAGCGCGATCCCGTAGAGGAAGAACCCGCTCGCGAAGGCCCCCAGGAGGAAGTACTTCATCGCCGCCTCGTTCCCGCTGGCGCGCGTCCGGAAGAAGCCCGCCAGGACGTAGAGCGACAGCGACATCAGCTCGAGGCCGAGAAAGATCACCAGGAGGTCGAGGCCCGAGGCCATGAGCATCATGCCGACCGTGGCGAAGAGGACGAGGGCGTAGTACTCCCCCGCCTCGATCCCCTGCCGCCGGACGTAGCCCACCGAGAGCAGGAGCACCAGCGCCGTCGTCACGCAGAAGATCGCGTTGAAGAAGAGGGCGAAGTCGTCGAGCGCGACCATCCGCTGGAAGCGGACCGGGGGCTGCCCCCACAGAATCGCCGAGACGACCAGCGCGCCCGCGAGCCCGACGAGCCCCGTTACCGCGAGGTGGCTCTTCCGGTCGAGCGGCGGGACCAGGTCCAGGAGGAGGCAACAGACGGCCGCCCCCGTGACGATGAGCACCGGGGCGAGGACCGACCAGGCGAGCCCGGGGAGCGTGAACCCCATCGTCAGTAGAGCCACCAGGCCCCGGCCGTCGGGCCCGCCTTGGCCTTCACGAAGCCGATCAGCTCGGCCACGCTCGCCTCGGTGACGCCGATGAAGGGCTTGGGGTACACGCCGATCCAGACGATCAGGAGCAGGATCGGCACGAGCGTCGCGAGCTCCCGGGCGTTCAGGTCGGGGAGGTGGCGGACCTCCTCGTGGCGGACGTCGCCGAAGACGACACGCTGGTACATCCAGAGCATGTAGACGGCGGCGAAGATGATGCCGGCCGTCGCGAGCACGGCGAACGGCCGGCTCACCTGGAAGGCCCCGACCAGGATCAGGAACTCGCCGACGAAGCCGTTGAGGCCGGGGAGCCCGATCGACGAGAGCGTCACGACCATGAAGACCGCGGAGAAGACCGGCGTGACCCCCCACAGCCCGCCGAAGTCGGCGATGAGCCGCGAGTGCCGCCGCTCGTAGATCATCCCGACCAGCAGGAAGAGCGCGCCGGTCGAGAGCCCGTGGTTGACCATCTGGAGGATCCCGCCCTCCACGCCCTGGGCGTTCAGGGCGAAGAGCCCGAGCATGACGAAGCCGAGGTGGCTCACCGAGGAGTACGCGACGAGCTTCTTCAGATCCGGCTGGACCATCGAGACCCAGGCGCCGTAGAGGATCCCGATGATCGCCAGGACGAAGATCGCGGGGGCGAACACCGCCGAGGCGTGCGGGAACAGCGGCAGGCAGAACCGGAGGAAGCCGTAGGTCCCCATCTTCAGGAGCACCCCGGCCAGGATCACGCTCCCCGCCGTCGGCGCCTCGACGTGGGCATCGGGGAGCCAGGTGTGGAACGGGAACATCGGCACCTTGATCGCGAAGGCCAGCGCGAACGCGAGGAAGAGCGGCCACTGGAGCGCCGGCTCGAGGATCATCCGCGCGATCGGCCCGTAGTCGAAGGTGTAGACGCCGGTCGTGCTCCCCTGGAGGTAGTAGAGGGCCAGGATCGCGAGGAGCATCAGGGCCGAGCCCGCCATCGTGTAGAGGATGAACTTCACCGCCGCGTAGATCCGGCGCGGCCCGCCCCAGACCCCGATGATCACGTACATCGGGACGAGCATCGCCTCCCAGAAGACGAAGAAGAGGAACAGGTCGAGGGCGCAGAACACCCCGACCATCGCCGTCTCGAGGAGGAGCATCGCAATCTCGAACTCCTTCACGCGCGTCGTGATCTGCGTCCAGGCGGAGAGGAGGCAGAGGGGCGCGAGGAAGGTCGTGAGGAGGACGAGGAGGAGGCTGATGCCGTCCACCCCGAGGTGGTAGCCGATCCCGAGCTCCGGGATCCAGGGGCGCCGCTCCTCGAACTGCATCCCCGCCCGCGTCGGGTCGAACCCGAGCCACAGGAGGAGCGAGAGGCCGAACGTCACCACCGAGACCCAGAGCGCGACATGCCGGAGCCGCGCCTCGTCGCGGCGGTCGAGGACCAAGAGCGCCAGCGCCCCGACGGTCGGCAGGAAGATGACCGCCGTCAGGAGCATCTGCGCAGCTCAGCCGCCGGGGGTGGCGCCGGGCGCGCCCCGCGGGGTCCCGGGCGGATGGGGGTCCCCTCACGGCGACCCTCACGCAATTCGGCAGAATTGCGGGAGGCGCGTGAGAAAGGGGCCCGGAGCCCGGGCGCGCGGGGCAAGCCCGGCGACAGGACCCCCGGCGGCTGATGAGGCGGGCTCACCGCGGCCACAGCAAGAGCCCCAGCAGCGCCACGACACCGATCAGCATCGACAGCGCGTAGTTCGCGACGAAGCCCGTCTGGGAGCGCCGCAGCGCCGCGGCCGCGCGGTCGACCAGGGCCGCGATGCCATTGACCGCCCCGTCGATCACCCCGAGGTCGAAGGCCTGGGCGCACCACTCGCTCACCCGGACCGTCGGCCGGACGAAGGCCCAGTCGTAGAGCTCGTCCACGTAGTACTTGTGGAGCAGCACCCGGTGCACGGCATGCTGCGGCTGGCCCACCCTCGCCACGTCCGCCGCGCCGCCCGGGTACATCCGCCACGCCACGAGGAGCCCCGCCGCCGCCGCCGCGACCGAGGCCGCCATGAGCCCCCACGCGGGCCCGTGGTGCGCCTCGCCGCCGCCCAGGACCGGCTCGAGGAAGTGGCCGATCGGGGTCCCCGTGGCGAGCGGGAGCCCCCACACGCCCCCGACGGCCGCGAGGACCGCCAGGGCCCAGAGCGGCACCGTCATCACCGGCGGTGACTCGTGAACGTGGTGGGCGACCGCGTGGTCCACGCGCGAGGCGCCGAAGAAGGTGAGGAAGACGAGGCGCCACATGTAGAACGCGGTCAGCGCGGAGCCGAGGAGCCCGAGCGCGAAGATCGCGTAGCGGTGCGCGAACCAGGCGCCCGCCAGGATCTCGTCCTTCGAGAAGAACCCCGAGAACGGCGGGAGCCCCGAGATCGCGACCGTCGCCACGATCATCGTGTCCCGCGTCTGCGGGAGCCGCCGCCAGAGGCCGCCCATCTTCCGGAGGTCCTGCTCGCCGGAGAGCGCGTGGATCACCGACCCCGCCCCGAGGAACAGGAGCGCCTTGAAGAACCCGTGCGTCAGGAGGTGGTAGATCCCGGCCGCGTACGCCCCCACCCCGACGCCGACGAACATGTAGCCGAGCTGGCTGACGGTCGAGTAGGCGAGGATGCGCTTGATGTCGGTCTGGGCGAGGCCGATCGAGGCGGCGAAGACGGCGGTGAGGACGCCGACCCACGCGACCACGTCGAGGGCGACCCCCGACCGCTCGAAGAGCGCGTGGGCCCGCGCGACCATGTAGACGCCGGCCGTGACCATCGTCGCCGCGTGGATCAGCGCCGAGACGGGCGTCGGCCCCTCCATCGCGTCCGGGAGCCACGTGTGGAGGGGGAGCTGGGCCGACTTCCCGCAGGCGCCCGCGAAGAGGAGGAGACTGATCCAGGTCGCGGTCGCCACGGGGAGGGTCGGCGCCTTCGCGAAGACCTCCGCGAACTCGAGCGTTCCGAGCGCCGTCCAGATCCACATCACCCCGAGGCCGAAGCCGAAGTCTCCGACGCGGTTGACGATGAAGGCCTTCTTCCCGGCGTTCGCCGCGGAGTCCCGCGTGTACCAGAAGCCGATCAGGAGGTAGGAGCAGAGCCCCACCGCCTCCCAGAAGACGTAGAGGAGGAGGAAGTTCCCCGCGAGGACGAGCATCACCATCGAGAAGACGAAGAGGTTCAGGTAACAGAAGAAGCGCGGGGCGTCGGGGTCCGCGTGCATGTAGCCGATCGAGTAGACGTGGATGAGGAACCCGACGCCGGTGACGAGGAGCAGCATCGTCGCCGAGAGCGGATCGAGTTGAACTGTGACCGGCGCCCGGAACGTCCCCGCCACGATCCAGTCGAAGAGCGGCCCGACGAACGTCTCGCCCCCGCCCCACACCCGCCAGAACGCCGCGAGCGCGACGACGAACGCGAGGCCGACGGAGGGCACCGCGACCCAGTGGGCCCGGTGGCCGAGGCGGCGGCCGAAGAAGAGGGTGACCAGAAAGCCCAGGAGGGGGAGGGCGGGAATCGGCCAGACGAAGTGGATCATGGGTGTGCGGGTGTCGCGGTGCCACGCAAAGCGGCCCGGGCTCTCACCCGGGCCGGCGGACGCGCCCCCCTACCCTAGCGGAAGGCCCCGGGGGTGTCAAGGCGACCGGCCGGCCAAAACCCGCGCCCGGAAGCGCCGCGCGTCGGCCACCATCGCCTGGTTGTTGGAGGTCGTAGAACGGCGCCTGCAGCTCCACCACGCCGAAGCGCGCGAAGCACGCGGCGTGGCTCCCGCTCCACCCGCAGGTCCCCACGTGGACGACCGGCGCGGCCTTCGGCGCGCCGCGACGGCTACGGTCGGGAATCGCCCCCCTCCGCGCGGATCCTGAGGGCGCGGAGCTTCTTCCGCAGCGTGTTCCGGTTGATCCCGAGGAGGGCCGCGGCGCGGAGCTGGTTGCCGCCGGTCTCCCGGAGCACCGCCTCGAGGAGCGGGCGCTCGACCAGGCTCAGCATCAGCTCGTAGAGGTTCGCCGACTCCCGGCTCCCCAGCCCCCGCACGCACTCGGCGAGCTTCTGCTGGACCAGCTCCTCGAGCGTCCCGGCCCGGACCGGCGGCGTCGGTCCGCCGGGCGTGATCGGCAGGTGCTCGGGCAGGATCACGCCGCCCGTCGCCATCACGATCGCGTGCTGGATCACGTTCTCGAGCTCCCGCACGTTGCCCGGCCACTGGGAGCCGAAGAGGCGGTCGAGCGCCTCCGCGGACAGGGCCCGCTCGCCGAGCGTGGCCGCGTACTTCGCCAGGAAGTGGTCCACGAGGAACGGGATGTCCTCGCGCCGCTCCCGGAGGGGCGGCAGCGTGAGCGTGACCACGTTCAGCCGGTAGTAGAGGTCTTCCCGGAAACGCCCCTCGCGGATCAGCGCCTCGAGGTCCCGGTTCGTCGCGGCGACGACCCGCACGTCCACGCGGATCGGCTCGACGCCGCCCACGCGCTCGAACTCCCGCTCCTGGAGGACCCGCAGGAGCTTCGGCTGGAGCTCCGGCCCCAGGTCCCCGACCTCGTCGAGGTACACCGTGCCGCCGTGGGCGACCTCGAACTTCCCGAGGCGCCGCTGGTGGGCGTCGGTGAAGGCGCCGCGCTCGTGGCCGAACAGCTCGGCCTCGAGGAGGGTCGCCGGGATGGCGGCGCACGAGACAGCGACGAAGGGCTTGCCGGCCCGGCGGCTGTAGTGGTGGATGGCGCGCGCGACGACCTCCTTGCCCGTCCCCGATTCGCCCGCCAGGAGCACCGTGACGTCGGTTCCCGCGATCCGGCCGATCGTCTTGTAGACCTCCTGCATCTTCGGCGACTTCCCGACGAGGGCCCCGAACTCCCAGACCTCCTGGATGCCGGTGCGCAGCTCGACGACCTCCCGGGCGAGCGCCTTCGCCGCGAGCGCGCGCTCGACGAGCAGGAGCACCTCGTCGTTGTCGAACGGCTTGGCGAGGTAGTCGTAGGCGCCCCGCTGCATCGCTTCCACCGCGCTGCGGACGCTCCCGTGGGCGGTCATGACGATGACGGCCGTCTCCGGCGCCGCGGCCCGGAGCCGCGAGAGCGCCTCGAGGCCGTCGAGCCCCGGCATCCGGATGTCGAGGAACGCGAGGTCGAACGGCTCCGCCGCCGTGGCGGCGAGGGCCTGCGCCCCGTCCTCGACGACCGTCACGCGGTGCCCGGCCTGCCCGAGGAGCCGCTCGAGGAGCCAGCGGATGGAGGGCTCGTCGTCGGCGACGAGGATGCGCGCGGAGATGGCGTGCAGGGTCTCGGGCCCGCTCACGGGGGCGTGCTTCCCGGCGGCGCCGTGGGCAGGTAGCAGGCGAACGTCGTCCCCTTCCCCGGGCTGGAGGTCACGCGGATCGCGCCGCGGTGCTCCTCGACGATCCGGTGCGCGAGGGCGAGGCCGAGCCCGAGGCCCCGTGGCTTGGTCGTGACGAACGGGTCGAAGACCCGCTCGCGGAGGGCCTCCGGAATCCCCTCCCCCTCGTCCTGGACCAGCACCTCGACCAGCGGGCGTGGCCCCCCGCCGAGGTCCACCTTGGCGTAGAGGGGATCGAGCGACAGCCGCGTCGCCAGCGTCAGCCGCCCGCCGCCCGGCATCGCCTCGATCGCGTTCTGGAGGAGATTCTGGAACACCTGCATCAGCCGGTCTGCGTCGGCCCACAGGGCGGGGAGGCTCGGGTCGTAGCGGCGGACGATCTGCACACCCTGCTCGCGCGCCCGGGGCTCCGCGAGGAGGCAGGCGCGCTCGAGCAGCGCGTGGAGGTTGACCGCGCCGAAGCTGAACCGCATCGGTCGCCCGAGGTCGAGGAGCGCCTCCATGACCTGGTTCACGCGGTCGATCTCGCCGAGCATGACGTCCAGGTGCTCGCGGTAGGGGCCCGCGCCGAGCTCCGCGCCGAGGAGCTGGGCGACGCCGCGGATCGCGCCGAGCGGGTTGCGGATCTCGTGCGCGAGCGCCAGGGCCATCTGCCCGAGGGCGGCCAGGCGCTCGCCGCGCCGGACCTCGGCCTCGAGCGCGCGGATCCGGGAGAGGTCGCGGAGGACCGCGACCGCGCCCCGCAGCGCGCCCTGCGGCCCGTGGATCGGCGCCGTCAGGAGGCTCACCGGCACCGCGCGCCCGTCCGCCGCCTCGATCACCGAGTCGGCCTCCGCCCGGCCCTCCTCCAGGCGCACGGTCTCCGCGAGGTGGCGGACCAGCCGGGCCTCTCCCCCGAAGACCTCGCCGATTCCGCGTCCCACGACCCGCGTCGCCGCGCGCCCGACCAGGGCCTCGGCGGCCGCGTTCCAGAGGACGACCGTGAGGTCGGGACGCACCCCGATCACGGCGTCCGGCAGGCTCGCGAGGAGCGCGCGGAAGTCCGGGGGCGAGGGCGGCAGCCCGGCGGCCACGGCAGTCAGGCGAGCGGCAGCGTCGCCCGCGCGTTCAGCGCGAGGTCGGCCCGCTCCCCGCGCGCGAGCCGCGCCGCGCCGGCGGCCGCGATCATCGCCGCGTTGTCCGTGCAGAGGACCGGCGGGGGCGCGCTCCAGGCGTACCCGCGCTCCGCGCACTCGGCCTCGAGCGCGGCGCGGAGCGCCTGGTTTGCGGCGACGCCGCCGGTCAGCAGGATCCGGCGAATCCCGTGGCGCACGGCGGCCCGGAGCGTCTTCCGCACGAGCATCTTCACGACCGTCCCCTGGAACGACGCGCAGACGTCGGCCGTCTGCGCGGCCGTGAGGGGCCCCTGCCGGCGGACGTAGAGGCTCACGGCCGTCTTGAGGCCGGAGAACGAGAAGTCGGGCGCCCCGTCGGTGATCTGCGCCACGGGGAACGGGATCGCCTTGGGGTCGCCCTCGCGCGCCACCCGCTCGACGGCCGGCCCGCCCGGGTACCCGAGGCCGAGGAGCTTCGCCACCTTGTCGAAAGCTTCCCCCGCGGCGTCGTCCCGCGTCTGACCGATCAGCCGGTAGCTGAGCGGCGCCGGGCACGCGTAGAGCGCCGTATGCCCCCCCGAGACGACCAGGGCGAGGAACGGGTGGCTGAGCCCCGGGTCGGCGAGGAAGCCGGCGAAGATGTGCCCTTCCAGGTGGTTCACCCCGACGAAGGGCAGCCCGTGGGCGTAGGCGAAGCCCTTGGCGACCGACAGGCCCACGAGGAGCGAGCCGACGAGCCCCGGCCCGCAGGTCACGGCGATGCCGTCGAGCTCCGGCAGCGTGACGCCGGCATCCGCGAGCGCGTTCGCGACCACCGGGAGGACCACCTCGAGATGCCGCCGCGAGGCGAGCTCGGGGACGACGCCGCCGTAGCTCCGGTGGACGGCGTCCTGGGACAGGACGACGTTGGAGCGGAGCGCGCCGTCCTCGAGGACGGCGGCCGCCGTCTCGTCGCACGAGGTCTCGATCCCCAGGACCCTCATGAGCCGCCCGCCGCGGCCGGCCGGTCGAGGAGCGCCGACACCCGGACGAGCATGATGCCGCGGGCCTCCCAGCGGGGCAGCGCCTCCGCCAGGAGGCGGACGGTCAGCGGCCGTCCATGGCCGATCGCCACGACCGAGCCGCGCCGCGCCGCCCATCGCTCGACCTCGGCGAGGTGCCGCCGGATCGTCGCCTCGCTCTCGTCCGTGTCGAGGAAGAGCTGGCGCCGCGCCGCGGGCAGCCCGAGTGCCTTGGCGAGGTCGTAGGCCTGGCTCCGGTGCGTCGTCAGGCTGTCCACGACGAAGAGCCGCTCGGCGCGCACCGCCTCGAGGACGGCGCGCACCCGGGCCCGGTCCTCGGTGAACCGCGAGCCCATGCCCGTGGCGACGCCGGCGATACCGGGCAGGCTCGCGAGGTGCTCGCGCGTGCGCCGCCCCACCTCATCGGGGGACATCGCGGTCGTCAGCGCCCCGGGACCCGGGTCGGCCTCCGGGGCGCGGTGGGGCTCGAGCGGGAGCTGGAGCAGGACCTCGAGGCCCGCCCGCGCGGCGTCCCGGGCGATCCGCCGCGACAACGGGAGCCCAGGCCGGACCGCGACCGTGACCGGCCGGCCGAGCGCCACGACCTCCTCGAAGACGTCGCCGCGCGCGCCGAGCTCATCGACGATCACCGCGACGCGCGGGACGCCCCGGGTGCCCTCGCGGGGGCGGGCCGGCGGCGGCCCGGACGCGGTCCGCCCGGCGGGAGCGCCCCAGGGCAAGCCCAGGAGCGAGGGCGCGCCCCGCTGCGCCTGCCGCCGGTCCAGCAGGACGACCGCGATCAGGAGGACGAGGATGAGGCCCGCGAGGGCGAGCCACAGGAGCCGCGACATCTCGACGAGGTCCCCGGGCGCGCGCCACCGGCCCGGCGGCCTTCGGGCGTCGCCGGTCCGCGCGTCGCCCTCCGATCCGAGCCGGCCGCGCTCAGTTCAACTTGGGGCGGGAGCGCCTGCTGCCGCTCCCCCCCAAACCCCCCCACGAGCCCCTGCTGCCCCCCGTCGTCGTCGCACGGCCGGTTCCCACATCGATTCGTGCATGGGCTCTCAGCTCGCCTTGGCCGTGGGCTTCTCGCTGTTCCGGGCCGCGCGGAGAATCTCGAGCGCCCGCTGGAGCTGGGTGTCCCGCTTCCGCTGCTCGGCCTCGGAGAGCGGGGGCGCGGCGGCGCGCGCCGCCGGGTCCTCCTTCGGCGGCTCGACCACGACGTCCGGGGGGATCCCCTTGCCCTGGATCGAGCGGCCCTTGGGCGTGAAGTACTTGGCCGTGGTCAGCCGCAGGCCGGACCCGTCGGGGAGCGGGATGATCGTCTGCACCGACCCCTTGCCGAAGGTCTGCTGCCCGACGACGACCCCGCGCCCGTGGTCCTGGATCGCGCCGGCCACGATCTCGGACGCCGAGGCCGAACCCTGGTTGACGAGCACCACGACCGGCACCTGCGTGAGCGCATGGCGCGCGTGCGCGACGAAGCGCATGTTCTGGTTTCGCACACGCCCCTCCGTGTAGACGATCAACTTGCCGTCCCCGAGGAAGTGCGCGGAGACGTCCACGGCGGACTGGAGGAGGCCGCCCGGGTTGTTCCGGAGGTCGATGACCAGCCCCGCGAGGCGCCCCGTCTTGACCAGCTTCTCCAGATCGGCCTCGAGGTCCCGCGCGGTGCGCTCCTGGAAGGCGCGGATGCGGAGGTACCCCACGCCGGGCTCGATCTCCTGGCCCTTGACGCTCTGGACCTGGATGATCTCGCGGGTGACGGTGAAGTCCATCAGCTCCTTGGCGCCTTCCCGCATGACCGTGATGGTGACCTTGGTGCCCTTCGGTCCGCGCATCTTCTTGACCGCGTCGAGGAGCGACATGTCCTTTGTGGAGAGCCCCTCGATCTTGACGATCTTGTCACCGGGCTGGACCCCTGCGCGCCACGCGGGCGTCCCCTCGATCGGGGCCACGACGGTCAGCTGGTCGTCCCGGATCGTGATCTCGATCCCGAGCCCGCCGAAGCTCCCCGACGTCTCCACCTGCATCTCGCGGTAGCTCTCGGGGTCGAGGAACGAGGAGTGCGGGTCGAGCGCGCGCAGCATGCCGCGGATCGCCCCGTAGATGACCTCGCGCGGCTCCGTCTCGTCGACGTACTGGTTCTGGATGATGGCGAGCACATCGGTGAAGAGCTTGAGCTGCTCGTAGGTGGCGCCGGGATCGACGGCCTTGGAGGCCGACGTGCCGCCCAGCGACAGCGTGAGCACGACGAGGATGGCGGCGACGAGGAACACCTTGGTGACCGGCTGACCGGCACGCATGAACGCAACCTCCTTCAACGCTCTCGACCCGTGGCTCACAGCCGCCTCAGCCACTGCTGCGGGTCCTCGGCCCGACCCTGGTAGCGCACCTCGAAGTAGAGCCGCGGCCCGGCCAGCGACCCCGTGTCGCCGACCCGCGCGATGCCCTGCCCGGCGCTCACCCGCTCGCCCTCCTCGACCAGGAGCTCGGAGGCGTGACCATACAGGGTGTAGTAGCCGTACCCGTGGTCCAGGATGATGAGGTTACCATAACCCTTGAGCCATCCGCGATAGAGCACGGTTCCAGGATACACCGCGCGGATCGGTGCGCCCTCGGCCGCCTCGATGTCCACGCCCCGCCGGTAGGTCTCGGTCCCGAAGCGCGGGTGCACCTGGCGGCCGAACCCCTCGACGATCCGCCCCTGGGTCGGCCACGGGAGCTGCCCGCGGAGGGCGCCGAGGCCGACCGCCGGGGATCGGGGGCCCTCCGGCTCCGGCGGGCGGGCCGCCGCGACCCGGGCCTGCGCCCGCCGCGAGAGCTCGCGGACCAGCGCCTCGAGCCGCCGGCTCGCCTCGGCGAGCTCCGCGGCCATGCGCTCGTGCGCCGCGCGGTTGTCGCGCACCTCGGCGAGGAGCGCGCGCCGGCGCTCCTGCTCGGCGTCGATCGCCGCCCGCTCCCTCTCGCCGGCGCGGCGCAGCGCCACGAGCTCCCGGCGGCCGCGCGCCACCGCCTCCTGGCGCGTCTCGAGGCGCTCGGCCGTCTGCTCGAACTCGGCGAGCCGCGCGAGGTCGAGCCGGGTGACGCGCGCGAGGTCGTCGGCGGCGCGGGCGCGGGCGACACGGCTCGAGCCGGCGACCCATGCCGGCTCGGCTGGGACGCGCCGGAGGCGGTCGAGCGCCCGGAGCCGCGCGGCCAGCTCCGCCTGCTGGGTCACCGTGTCCTCCGCCACCCGACTCCGCTGCCCGGTGAGTCGCCCGAGCTCCGCCCCGACCTCGCGGAGCCGCTGGTCGAGCCGGCGCAGCTCGGCGCGCTTCCGGGCAAGCGTCCGGTCCATCTCCTCCAGTTCGGCCAGGAGCGAGACCTCCCGCCGGCGGGCGGCGGAGGCCCGCGCGCGCTCCTCGGCAAGCTGGCGTCGGACCTCGCCCAGGGCCTCCTTCTTCGCCTTGAGCGTTTCCGGGGGATGCGCGCCGACGGCCCCCGCCGCGACGGCGACCGCGAACCCCAGGGCGCACGCGCCCCACCGGCGCCCGCGCGCGGCGCGCCGCTGGACCACCGGACGCTCAGGGCCGGCCGGCACCGAGGCCTCCGAGGAACCCGGCGGCGGCGCCACCGCCGAGGAGCGCGGCGCCGAGGGGCCAGCCCGCGAGCGGCAGCACGGGGACGCCGAGCGTCACGCGCAGCCAGGCGCCGCCCCACGGCGCCCCGACCTCCGACAGGAACACGAGCGCGGCCCAGCCGAGCCCCGCCCCGGCCACCCCCTGGAGGACGGCCTGCAGGACGAGTGGCCCCCGGACCACCGCCTCGGGCACGCCCGCCAGGCGCAGGACCGCCGCCTCGTCGGCCCGGGCGCGCCGCGCCACACCGGTCGCCCCCGCGATCGCCGTCACGGCCCCGACGGCGAGCAGCGCCGCGAGGACGAGCCCGCCCACCCGCACCCCGCGCTCGACGCGCTCGCTCGGCTCGACCCAGCCCACCGCGGCCTCGACGTCCTCGACGGCCGGAAGCCGGCGAAGCGCGTCCATGAGCCCGCGGAGGCCCGCGGCGTCGAGCCCGGGCGCCGGCGTGACCTCGACCCGTGCGGGGACCGGGTTCGCAGAGAGCCGATCGAGCCCGGCGCCCGCTGGGCCGAGGTCCCGGCGGAGGTCGCCCAGCGCCTCGGCCGGCGAGACGTAGCGCACGGCGCCCACACCGGGGAGCGCCCGCGTCGCCGCGACGAGGCCAGCCGGGGCCTCGGCGCGCGCGGGGTCGGCGCGCAGGAGGGCGACCACGCGGAGGTCCGCATGCCACGCTGCCGTCAGGCGCTCGAAGACGGCGAGCCCGAGGAGCGCCCCTCCCGCCACGAGGACCGCGAGGGCCGCGACGAGCACGCCCCCCGCGCCCGCCACGCCCGTGCGCCGGAGATCCCGGAACGCCGCGTCGAGGACGAAGCTAAGCCGCGCCATGCGGCCCCTCGCTGACGCGTCCGCCCTCCACGCTGAGGACGCGCGCCTTGAGCGCCGCCGCGAGCGCGGGATCCCGCGTCGCGACGACGACGGTCGTGCCGCCCGCCTGGACGGCCCGGAGGAGCTCGGCGACCTCCCGCGTCGCCACCTCGTCGAGCATCGCCGTCGGCTCGTCGGCGAGGAGCAGGCGCGGCGCCGGCGCGACCGCGCGCGCCAGCACGAGCCGCCGGCGCTCCCCCGCGGCCAGCTCCCCGGGGAACGCCGTCGCGCAGGCGGCGAGCCCGGCGTCGCGCAGCGCCTCGAGGCTGCGGGCGCGCGCCTCGGCCGCGGCCATCCCGAGGGCGCGGAGCACGAGCGTCACGTTGCCCAGGGCGCTGCGGTCGGCAACGAGGCGGGGCTCCTGCGGGACGACGCCCATCTGGCGGCGAAGCCGCGCGAGGCGGCCGCGGCGGAGGGTCCCGATGTCCTCGCCGTCCATGCGGACGCGGCCCTCGGTCGGGCGCTCCTCGCCGGTCAGGAGCCGGAGCAGCGTGGACTTCCCCGCGCCGGAGGGGCCGGCCAGGACCACCAGCTCGCCGGCACCGACGTGGAGGCTCGCGCCCCGGAGCGCCTGGACGCGGCCGCCACCCCGCCGCACGTACACCTTGGAGACGCCCCGGAGCTCGACAACCACCTCATCCCCATTATAGGAACGAGCCGGCTCCCGAGCGCAGCGTTTTGGCAGGACGCCCGCGCGGGTGACGCCGGGTGAGCCGCAGAGCGCCCGCGCGCAGTGGGACCCCCTCAGCTTCCTTCCGCAAGTCCGCGACTTGCGGAAGGAGGTGAGCGGGTGACGCGCGCGGGCGCGGCTGCCGGCGAACCCGGCGGCAGGACCCGCGCGGGCGCCTAGACCGGCGGCAGGCGCTCGGCGAGCAGGCGATTGACGAGCTGCGGGTTGGCCTTCCCCTGCGTGGCCTTCATGACCTGGCCGACGAGGAAGGCCACGCTCTGCTTCTTGCCCTTCCGATAGTCCGCCACGGCGCCGGGGTTGGCCGCGATGACCTCGTCCACGACGCGGCCGATCGCCGCCTCGTCGGCGACCTGCGTGAGGCCCTCGCGCCGGACGATCGCGTCCGGGTCTTCCCCGCTCCGCGCCATGCGCTCGAAGACCTCCTTGGCGATCTTGCCGCTGATCGTCCCATCGTCCACGAGCGCGACGAGCCGCGCGAGGTGGCCCGGGCGGATTGGCGCGCGGTCGGCGGCCGCGGGGTCGCCGTGGAGCTCCCGCAGGAGCTCCGACATGACCCAGTTGGCGAGCGCCTTGGGATTCGGGTGGGCGCGGACCGCCTCCTCGTAGTAGTCGGCGAGCGCCCGGTCGCTCGCCAGGAGGTCCGCGTCGTAGGCCGAGAGCCGGTACTGCTCCGCCAGGCGTCGGCGCCGAGCCCGCGGCAACTCGGGCAGCCCCGCGTCGATCTCCCGGACCCAGGCCGCCTCCGGCCGGAGCGGCACCAGGTCCGGCTCTGGGAAGTAGCGGTAGTCGTGGGCGAACTCCTTCGACCGCATCGACAGCGTCTGCCCCTTGTCCGGGTTCCACAGCCGCGTCTCCTGGACGAGCCGCTCCCCGCGGCCGAGCGCCCGCGCCTGACGCTCGGCCTCGTACTCGAGGGCCGCGCGGACGTGGCGGAAGGAGTTCATGTTCTTGATCTCGACCTTCGTCCCGAGCTCGTCAGACCCCGGCGCCCGCAGCGAGATGTTCGCGTCGCAGCGGAGCGAGCCCTCCTCCATGTTGCCGTCGCAGACGGCGAGGTAGCGGAGGATCGTGCGGAGCTGCCGGAGACACTCCGCGGCCTCCGCGGGCGACCGGAGGTCGGGGCGCGAGACGATCTCCATGAGCGGCACGCCGGACCGGTTGAAGTCGACGAGGCTGGCGTTCGCGGTCTCGAAGACGCCCCCTTCGTGGGTGAGCTTCCCGACGTCCTCCTCGAGGTGGAGCCGCTGGATCCCGATCCGCCGCGTGGTCCCGTCCGCCTCCAGCTCGAGCCACCCGTCCTCTCCGAGGGGCTCCTCGTACTGGCTGATCTGGTAGTTCTTCGGCATGTCCGGGTAGAAGTAGTGCTTCCGGGCGAAGCGGCAGTGCGCGTTGATCCGGCAGTGGAGCGCCCGCGCCGTGCGGACGGCGAACTCGACGGCGCGCCGGTTGATGACGGGCAGCACGCCCGGCATCCCCTGACAGACCGGGCACGTCTGCGCGTTGGGCGGGCCGCCGAACGTCGCGGCGCAGCCGCAGAACATCTTCGAGCGCGTCAGGAGCTGCGCGTGAACCTCGAGGCCGATGACCGTCTCGTGCTCGCTCACGAGAGCCCTCCCAGCCCCGGCCGGCGGCTCCGCCAGTCGGTCGCGGCTTCGTAGGCCGCGGCCACGCGGAAGAGGGTCGTCTCGTCGAAGGGTCGCCCGATCAGCTGGAGTCCGATCGGCAGGCCAGCCGCCGAGAAGCCGCACGGCAGCGAGATCGCGGGCACCCCGGCGAGCGGCTGCGGGATCGTGAAGACGTCGTTCAGATACATCGCGAGGGGATCGTCGGTCTTCTCCCCGAGCTTGAACGCCGGCGTCGGCGCGGTCGGGGCGACGATCGCGTCCACCTCGGCGAACGCCCGGTCGAAGTCCCGCCGGATGAGCGTCCGGACGCGCTGGGCCCGGCCGTAGTAGGCCTCGTAGTACCCGGCCGAGAGCGCGTAGGTCCCCAGCATGATCCGCCGCTTGACCTCGGGGCCGAACCCCTCGGCGCGGGTCCGGGCCGTCATGGTCACGACGTCCTTCGCCCCCGCGGCTCGGGGGCCGTACTTGACGCCGTCGTAGCGCGCGAGGTTCGAGGAGGCCTCGGCGGGGGCGATGATGTAGTAGGCCGCGACGCCGTAGTCCGTGTGCGGCAGCGACAGGCGCCGCGTGCGCGCCCCGAGCCGCTCCAGCACGGCGATCGCGTCGCGGACGGCGCCCTCGACCTCCGGGTCGAGCCCCGCGACGAAGTACTCGTCCGGAATCCCCAGCGTGAGCCCGCGGGCGCCCTGACCGAGGGCGGCGCGGTAATCCGGCACCGGCTGGTCTGCCGAGGTCGAGTCCATCGGGTCGTGCCCGGCGATCGCCTCGAGGAGGAGCGCCGCGTCGTGCACGTCCTTCGTGAGGGTGCCGATCTGGTCCAGCGAGGAGGCGAAGGCGATGAGCCCGTAGCGGGAGACGCGGCCGTAGGTCGGCCGGAGCCCCACGACGCCGCAGAGGGCGGCAGGCTGGCGCACCGACCCCCCCGTGTCCGTGCCGAGGCCCGCCACGGCGAGGTCGGCCGCCACAGCGGCCGCCGAGCCCCCGGAGGAGCCGCCCGGAACGCGGTCGAGGGCCCAGGGGTTCCGCGTGGGGAAGAAGCCGGAGTTCTCGGTCGAGGAGCCCATCGCGAATTCGTCCATGTTGGTCTTACCCAGGACGATCGCGCCGAGCGCCACGAGCCGGACCACCGCCGTCGCGTCGTAGGGGGGAACGAAGTTCCCGAGGACCTTCGAGCCGCACGTCGTGCGGACCCCGTGCGTGCAGAGGACGTCCTTGACAGCGAGCGGCATGCCTTCGAGCGGCCGCAGGGCCTCGCCCCGGCGAATCCGCTCGTCCACCGCGGCCGCCTGCGCGCGCGCGGCATCGACGGTCACCGTGAGGAAGGCGCTGAGCGTCGGGTCCAGAGCGGCGATCCGCGCGAGGTAGGCCTCGACGAGGGCGCTCGCCGTCACGGCTCCGCTCCGGAGCGCGTCCAGGCTCTCGTGGATCGTGAGCGACGTCCAGGCGGCGGGCACGGCGCTACTCTTCCAGGATCTTGGGGACCCGGAAGCAGTCCCCCTCGGGCTCGGGCGCGTTCGCGAGCATCGCGTCCACGGGGTAGGAGGGGCGGACCTCGTCCTCGCGCATCACGTTGACGAGCGGGATGACGTGGGTCGTCGGCTCGACGCCCGTCACGTCCACCTCGCGGAGCTTCTCGATGTAGCCCAGGATGCCGTCGAGCTGGATCCGCATCCGCTCCTTCTCGGCGGGCGAGAGCTCGAGCCGCGCCAGGCGCGCCACGTGCTCCACCTCCTCGCGCGTGATCCGGGGCTCCTCCGGGCTCATCCCGCTAGACCTCCTCGAGTCGCGCGTATTTCAGCGCCAGGCGCTTCCGGCCGACCGCCGCGAAGCTGACCGTCACGAGCCAGTCCTCCCCGTCCCGCTCGATCCCCGTCAGCAGGCCTTCGCCCCACCGCGCGTGCCGCACCCGCGCCCCGACGCGCAGGGGATAACCCTCCGCGTCGTCCCCCATGGTCCCGGGCCGAGCGACCGGCGCCATCGGCCCGGCGCGCCCGCCCCCGGCGAGCGTGAGCCCCTCCGCCGGCAGCTCGAGCAGGAAGCGCGAGGGTTCCTGCGCGCCGCCGTACCCGCCCAGGCGTCGCCGGCAGGCCCAGGAGAGGTAGAGCCGCCGCTTCGCGCGGGTGAGGCCCACGTAGGCGAGCCGGCGCTCCTCCTCGACCTCGTCGGCGTCGTCGAGCGCCCGCACGTGGGGGAACACCCCCTCCTCGAGCCCCGTCAGGAACACGACCGGGAACTCCAGCCCTTTCGCCGAGTGGAGCGTCATCAGGCTCGCCGCCGCGCGCGGCTCGGCCAGCTCGTCGACGTCCGAGAGGAGCGCCACGGTGTCGAGGAAGCCCGCGAGGGATCCCGTCCCCGCGCGCGCCTCGAACTCCTCCGCGGCCACCGCCAGCTCGTCCAGATTCTCGAGCCGGGCCTCCGCCTCCGCCGTCCCCTCCCGCCGCAGTGTCTCCCGGAGCCCCGTGGCGTCCACGACCCCAGCCACCCGCTCGGCGAGCGGCGCCACCCCCGTGACGAGCGCCGCCACCCGGTCGCGCAGCGCCCCGAACTCGCCGAGGGCGCGCGTCGCCCGGGCGCCGACGACCGCCCCGTCCGCCGCCAGGGTCGCCGCCCACAGTGACCGGCCCGCCCGGAGGGCGGTCTCGCCGAGGCGCGCGAGGGTCGCCCGGCCGATGCCCCGGGGCGGGGCCCCGACAGCCCGCAGGAAGGCGACGTCGTCGTCGGGGTTCACGGCGAGGCGGAGCCAGGCGAGGGCGTCCTTGACCTCCTTCCGCTCGTAGAAGCGCACGCCCCCGACGATCCGGTAGGGCAGGCCGAGCGCGCGGAAGGCGTCCTCGATCACGCGCGACTGGGCATTCGTCCGGTAGAAGACCGCCACCGCCTCGAGCCCGACCCCGTCCGCGCGAAGCCCCGCCACCGTGCGGGCGACCCAGGCGGCCTCCTCCGCCTCGTCCCAGGCCCGGAAGACGCGCGCGGGCTCCCCCCGCTCGTTCTCGGTCCAGAGGGCCTTGTCCTTCCTTCCCTGGTTGTGGGCGATCAGGGCCGAGGCGAGCTCGAGGATCCGGACGGTCGAGCGGTAGTTCTGCTCGAGTCTCGCGACCCGGCAGTCGGGGAAGTCCCGCTCGAAGTCGAGGATGTTCCGGAGGTCGGCGCCGCGGAAGCGGTAGATCGACTGGTCCGGGTCCCCGACGACGCAGAGGTTCCGGTGCTGGTCGGTGAGGAGCCGCAGCAGGCGGTACTGCGCCGCATTCGTGTCCTGGTACTCGTCCACGAGGACGTAGCGCCACAGCCCCCGGTAGTAGGCGAGCACCTCGGGGTGGCGCTCCCAGAGCCGCACGGTGAGCCCGAGGAGGTCGTCGAAGTCGAGCGCGGCCGCCGCCCGGAGCCGCGCGTCGTAGCGCGCCCAGAGCCGCGCCAGCTCGGCGTCACGCGGGCCGCGCGCCGCGGCCCGCAGATCCTCGGCGCTCTCGAGCCGGTTCTTCGCCCGGCTCACGCGCGCGACGACGCCCGCCGCCGGCCAGTTGCGCTCGTCCAGGCCCGCCTCCCGGACGCACTCCCGGACGAGGCTCAGCCGGTCCTCCTCGTCGTAGATGACGAAGCCCCTCGGGTAGCCGAGGTGGTGAATCTCCGCCCGCAGGATCCGGACGCACGCCGCGTGGAACGTCGCGACGAGCGGCACTCGGGCGCCCGAACCGGCGAGCAGCGCCTCGACCCGCTGGGCCATCTCGCCGGCCGCCTTGTTCGTGAAGGTCACGGCGAGGATCCGCCGGGGGTCCACGCCGCGGGCCACGAGGTAGGCGATCCGGTGGGCGATGACCCGGGTCTTCCCGCTCCCCGCCCCGGCCAGCACGAGGAGCGGCCCCTCGGTCGCGAGCACCGCCTCCCGCTGGGCCGGGTTCAGCCCCGCGAGGATCGCCTCGAGGGAGCGCTCGGTCGACGCGCCCGCGCTCACCCGTCTCCCCTGCCGTCAGCGAGCCTCACGTCGCCGAGGACGGCCGCCTCACGGGGTCCTCAGGGGCCCCGGCCGACGTCCGACAGGCGGCCGCCGGCGGAGGAGCCCCGCGCCGAGCACGAGGACGAAGGCGGTCCCCAGGGCCGGCACGAGAAGCAGGAGGAGCTGGCGACGCGCTCCGGCCCACGGGGGCCACTCGCGGACGGCGCCGCCGGCGCGGGCCCGGAGCGCCGCGACCAGGTCCCCGAACGGCCCCTCGCCGAGGAGCCGGGCCGTGGCCGTGACGCTGCCCTTCGAGCTCCGGAGCGTCAGATGCCCCGGCGCCGCGACGACGCCGATCTCGCGCACCTCGTCCCAGCGGGCCGCGAACGGCTGGAGCAGCCGCGCCACCCGCACGCCGGCGTCGTCGAGCTCGATCGTGAGCTTCACCAGGTCCTGGAGCACCACGATGAGCCACGCCAGCGTGAGCGCCGCGAGCGCGAGCGTCCCGACGAAGAGCCAGAAGAGCCGCGCGATCTCGGGGTCCATGCGCTCCGGCCACATCAGGCCGAGGATCCGCAGGCCCGCCGCGGCGAGGCCGAAGATGACGAACACCAGCGCCCACTGGGTCATCGTCGCCCAGCGCCGGGCCCCCGCGGTGGCCTCGATGCGAACGCGCCCCTCCCCCGTGGTCACGGACGCCTCACGAGGTCCCGCTCCTGACTCGGACATGGATGCTCCCCCGCGGCCGGCGCCGGCACGCCCGCCGCGGCTATTCCACTGTGACGCTCTTCGCGAGATTCCGCGGCTGATCGACGTCGCACCCGCGCCGGACGGCGACGTGGTAGGCGAGGAGCTGGAGCGGCACCGTGAGCACGAGCGGGCTCACCAGCTCGGCCGCGGGCGGCACGGTGAGGACGTGGGTGACCTTCCCCCGGATCCCCTCGTCGCCGTTGTGGGCGATGGCGATGACGAGCCCATCGCGCGCGCGCACCTCCTCGACGTTGGCCAGCATCCGGTCGTAGGTCGAGTCGCGCGGCAGGAGCGCCACGACCGGCATGGCCTCGTCGATGAGGGCGATGGGGCCGTGCTTCATCTCGCCGCCGGCGTAGCCCTCGGCGTGGATGTAGGACAGCTCCTTCATCTTCAGCGCGCCCTCGAGGGCGACCGCGTAGTGGATGCCGCGCCCGAGGTAGAGGAAGTCGCGGAGCTGGAAGAGCCGGCGGGCCAGATCCGCCACCGCCTCCTCCTGCCCCAGCGCGGCCTCGACGAGCCGCGGGATCTCGAGAAGCTCGGCGAGCCGCTTCTGCCCCTCCGCGGCGGAGACGGTGCCCCGGACCCGACCGAGGTGGAGCGCGAGGAGGTACAGCGCCGTGATCGTCGCCGTGAACGTCTTGGTCGAGGCGACCCCGATCTCCGGGCCCGCGTGGGTGTAGACGACCCCGTGTGCCTCGCGCGTGAGCGCGCTGCCGACGACGTTGCAGATCGCGACGACCGGGGCGCCCTTCGCCCGCGCGGTCTTCACGGCGCCCAGGGTGTCCGCGGTCTCCCCGGACTGGCTCAGCGCGACGACGAGCGTCTCCGGCCCGACGACCGGATCGCGGTAGCGGAACTCCGAGCCGAAGTCCACCTCGGTCGCCACCCCGGCGAGCCGCTCGATCAGGTGTCGCCCGACGAGGGCGGCGTGGTACGACGTCCCGCACGCCACGAGGACCACGCGCGTGAACGGCCGCAGCTCTTCGGGGGTGAGGTTCACATCAGGTAGGAAGCAGTCCCCGGTCTCCGGCGAGATCCGGCCCCGGAAGGTGTCGGTGATCGCGCGCGGCTGCTCGTAGATCTCCTTCAGCATGAAGTGGCGGTAGCCCCCCTTCTCGGCCATGATCGGGTCCCACACGACCCGGGTGACCGGCCGCTCCACCGGACGGCCGGCGAGCGTCGAGAGCCGCACCCCGCTCCGGGTCACGACCGCCATCTCCTCGTCCTCGAGCACGATCACGTCGCGCGTGTGCGCCAGGATCGCCGGGATGTCCGACGCCACGAAGTACTCGTTCTCCCCGAGCCCGATCACCACGCCGCCCGCGCCCGTCTTGGCCGCCACCAGGCCCTCCGGCTCGCGGTCGGTGATCACGCCGATCGCGTACGCGCCGCGCAGCTCCGACAGCGCGCGCCGCACGGCCTCCGCCAGCCCGCCGGCGGCCGGCCAGTGATGCTCGATCAGGTGGGCCACGACCTCGGTGTCGGTCTCCGACTTGAACGTGTGGCCCTCGCTCTGGAGCCGCGTCTTGATGGGGAGGTAGTTCTCGAGGATCCCGTTGTGCACGACGACGATGGAGCCCGTGCAGTCCGTGTGGGGGTGGGCGTTCTCCTCGGAGGGCCGGCCGTGGGTCGCCCAGCGCGTGTGGCCCAGGCCGATCGGCCCGTCCACCGGGCGATCGCGGAGGATCGCCTCGAGGTTCCGGATCTTTCCCGCGCTCCGCCGGACCTGGAGCACCCCGTCCGCGATGACCGCGACTCCGGCTGAGTCGTACCCCCGGTACTCGAGGCGCTTGAGCCCCTCGAGGATGACCCCCATGGCCCCCTGCGATCCGATGTAGCCGACGATGCCGCACATCGCGCGACGCCCCCCTCCGTCCCGGTTCACCCGGCCGAGGCCCGGCCCGAGCGCCCCGGGTCGGAGCAACGCGCGTGCCACGGCCCCACGCCGGGCCGAGCGGGGCTTGCCGATACGGCCTGTTTCACCCCGGCAACCGCGGGCGGCCGCGCCTGTTGCATGGACCGCGTCACTTCCCCGGCGGCGTGCCGGGCGGGGTGGCCCCCGTCGGCTTGGCCCGGCGGCGCGCCGCCCAGCCTTCCTTGGTGACCTGGTGGGCCCGCCCGACGGCGAGCGCTCCCGGCGGGACGTCCTTCGTGATCACCGAGCCCGCCCCGAGGTACGCGTCGTCCCCGATCCGCAGGGGCGCGACCAGGCTCGAGTTCGTCCCCACGAACGCCCGGGCCCCGATGTGGGTCTCCGACTTCCGCACACCGTCGTAGTTGCAGGTGACGGTGCCCGCGCCGATGTTCGCGCCCTCCCCCACCGTGGCGTCCCCGATGTACCCGACGTGGTGGGCCTTGACCCGCCGGCCGATCATGGACTTCTTGATCTCGATGAAGTTGCCGATCTCGGCTCCCGCGCCGATGACGCTGCCGGGTCTGAGCCGCGCGAAGGGGCCGACGGTCGCGTCGGCCTCGATCCGCGAGCGCTCCATCACGCAGTAGGGCCGGAGGACGACGCGGTCGGCGAGCTCCATGTCGGTGAGCTGGCAGCCCGTCCCGACGACGCACCCCTCGCCGATGACGGTCCGCCCGGCGAGCAGGACCCCCGGGTAGAGGACCGTGTCGCGCCCGACCCGCGCGTCGACCTCGACGTAGGTCGAGGCCGGATCGAGCACGGTGACCCCCTCGCGCATCAGGCGCTCGAGGATCCGCGCGCGGGCCACGGCCTCGAGCTGCGCGAGCTGGCGGCGGTCGTTGACCCCGACGACCTCGAGCGGATCGTCCACGCGCACCGCCCCGACGCGCCGCCGCTCCCGGGCCAGGAGGCCGATGACGTCCGTGAGGTAGAGCTCCCCCTGGTCGTTCTCCGGGCTCAGGCGCTCGAGCGCGCGCCACAGCAGGCGCGGCTCGAAGCAGTAGACGCCCGAGTTGCACTCCCGAACGCGGCGCTGTGCCGCCGTCGCGTCGCGCTCCTCGACGATCCCGACGACCCGACCCCGCCCGCCGCCGCGCCGCACGATCCGGCCGTAGCCGGCCGGATCCCCCGGGAGGAACGTCAGGACCGTGGCCGCCGCCCGCGCGGCGCGGTGGCGGGCGAGCAGCCGCGCCGCGGTCGCGGCGGCGAGGAGCGGCACGTCCGCGTAGAGGAGGAGGATCTCCGTCGCGCTCTCCGGCACCGCGCCGCGGGCCATGAGCAGCGCATGCCCCGTGCCCCGCTGCTCCTTCTGCTCGACGAAGCGGACGCCCGAGGCTTCGCCCAGGGTCGCACGCACGGCGTCGCCGTCACGCCCGACCACCACGACCGTCCCGCGCGCGGCCAGCGCGCGCGCGAGCGCCAGGGGGTAGGCGACCAGCGGCCGGCCGGCGAGGCGGTGGAGCACCTTCGCCCGGGCCGAGCGCATCCGCTTGCCCTCGCCCGCCGCGAGGATGACCGCCCAGGTCTCCGTCACGCGCGCGGCCTCGGGGGGCCGGCGGCCCGGCGCCCGCCGGCGAGCCGGACGAGGGGCGCTGCGGCAGGCCCGAGGCGCGACCGCGTCGACCGGAGGACGGCGCGATTCTGGATTACGCGCGCGAGCACCTGACCGAGCTTCTCGGGGTGATGCCGCGCGAGCTCGGTCGGCCCCGTGAGATCCGCCTCCGTGACCCAGATCCCGAGCGCGTGGATCCGCTCGTGGTCCACCACGACCGGGCGCGCCCCGGCGCGGGCGTACCGGCGGAGGACCTCGGCCGGGAACGGGCGCCCGTGGGCCACCACGCCGTCCACGACGCCCCGGCCGCCGTGGGCGTGCAGGGCCTCGAGGTGATCCGCGAGCGTGAGCCCGTCGGTCTCTCCGGGTTCCGTCATGAGGTTCGCGACGTAGATCTTCACGGCCGCCGCCTGGCGCAGCGCGCTCGCCACTCCGCCCACCAGAAGGTTCGGGACGAGGCTCGTGTAGAGCGACCCCGGCGCCAACACGATCGCGTGCGCCGTGTCGATTGCCTCGAGCACCTCGGGCAGCGCGCGCACCCTCGCGGGTTCGAGGAAGACGCGCCGCACGGGCTGGCCCTGGCGCGCGAGCGCAGACTCCCCGTGGACCACGCGCCCGTCCGCGAGCTCCGCCGCCAGCGTGACCCTCTCGAGCGTCGAGGGCAGGATCGTCCCTCGCACCGCGAGGACCTTGCCGGAGATGCGGATGGCCTGGAGGAAGCTCCCCGTGACGTGGGCGAGCGCGGCGAGGAAGAGGTTGCCGAAGCTGTGTCCCGCGAGCGCGCCCTCCCCGCCGAAGCGGAACTGGAAGAGGTCCGCCATGAGGGGCTCGACCTCCGCCAGCGCTACGAGGCAGTTCCGGATGTCTCCGGGTGGCAGCACGCGGAGCTCCTCGCGGAGGCGCCCCGAGCTCCCACCGTCGTCGGTCACCGTGACGACCGCCGTGAGGTCCGCGACACGGGCCCCGAGGTAGCGCTTGAGGGCCGCCAGCACCACGGGGAGGCCGGTGCCCCCGCCGATGGCGACGACGCGCCGGCCCAGCTCGTGCCCCCCGTACCGACCCGCCATGCCCCCTAATCTGTCCCAGTAGACCGCGCGACTCGCCTCAGCAAGACCGCACCGCTCATGGTGTGCCGCTCCGAGCGCCGGCTTTGCCGGCGCAACCTGTCCCGGGGGGAGGTCCCGGAAGGGGGGCGGAGCCCCCCTTCGGGTTGGCTAATCCCCCGCCATCTTAGCACTGCGCGGCCCCCGACGCCCCGCCCGCCGGAGCCAGGCCAGCCGTTTCGGGACCCCGCCCCTCGGGACCCCTGAGAGGGGTCGGCGGGACTGGGGAAACGCTACGTGGGGGTCGGTCAGCGATGCGGGGTCATGTTCGCGGACTGATTTCACCCGGCGGGG
>Ga0114945_10000156_pt1 | contig 40413 bp, 37 predicted proteins | sample OV2TP3_FD_87194 | JGI IMG/M metagenome (GOLD analysis project Ga0114945, IMG submission 87194) | Hot spring microbial communities from Beatty, Nevada to study Microbial Dark Matter (Phase II) - OV2 TP3 | ecosystem: Environmental > Aquatic > Thermal springs > Hot (42-90C) | place: USA: Beatty... | reverse complement strand
GAAAGGTAGGTAGGGCTGGAAAGGAACTGACTCACGCAACACTCCCCCACTTGCATGACCCCCAAAAACTCTAAACGTCCCGGCTCCGGGCCATCTTGAAGCTGCCGATGGTGGCGGCGACGGCCGGCTGGGGATGAAGCATGTCCGACGGCAGGGCGCGGACGACCTGGCCGCGGGCGAGGATTTCCCCGGCGGCCTGTCCGGCGATGCTGGCGGGAAGCGTCAGCTTCATCTCCAGTTTCGTATCGGGTGCCAGTTTGGATTCCGTGTGGAAGAGAACGCCAGTGCGACTGACGTTGGTCGTCAGAGCATCACGCCATTCGCTCTCTCCCAGGGGCCGAAAGCTCATCGGCATCCTGAGAGAAAAGCGCTGAGCGCGAGGCCGCAGGTCTTGCGGCATATCTAACGTTCACGTCCCCCACAAGAAACCCTAGACCAAGACCCCCAAAAAATTGCCTTAGTCGCGTGGGAGAATAGTCCTAGAAAGTGACGGAGTCAATGGCACGGCGGTGGTGCGTTTTTCTGGCACTTTAGTGCCATATCCAACATCTGTATTTTCAGATTTCTCCATCATATATGCACAATGTCAGGGCAATAACCTCGTTCGATTCGTACCACCGGAAAACCAACCCCCGGCCAGGGCGCGGGGACAAAATGTCAACAGGTCGAACATCAACGTGCGCGACGCGGGTCGCAGCGGCGGGAGCCGCTGGGCTGAACAGGTTAAGACAGTAGGCGGAATCTGGAAACCTTGACTTGGGGCGTAGGCGCGGGTACCCTTCGACTTCGCTCAGGGTGAATCCTCCCCCCGACTTCGTCGGGGCTGGGATTCAGACCCTTCGAGTTCGCTCAGGGTGAATCCTCCCCCGACTTCGTCGGGGCTCGGATTCAGAGGGGGCGCGCATGCTGGCAACGCTGCTGGCGCAGGCGACCGGGGACGTGCATGTAAACGTGGACCCGGTCTTGGTGCTGCTGCGGCAGCTCTCGGTGGGGTCGGCGGTGGTGGCGGTGCTGCTGGTGCTGTTCCTGATCTTCTTCCAGCGCAAGCTGACGGAAGGGCTGCTGAAGCTGCTGGCGTTCGTGGGGCTGCTGGTGCTGCCGATGGTGTCGCTGGGGCTGGGCAACGTGGTGGGGCTGGAGCAGGCGAAGAAGGTGGAGTTCTGCGGGTCGTGCCACCTGACGATGGCGCCGTTCGTGAACGACTTGAGGGCGGCGGGGAGCGAGAGCCTGGCGGCGAAGCACTTCCGCAACCGGTGGATTCCGGACGCGCAGTGCTACACCTGCCATGCGTCGTACGGGATGTTCGGGGACGTGCAGGCGAAGATGGCGGGGCTGAACGACGTCTACAAGTACTACACGCGGACGTACACGATTCCGGTGCGGATGCACGCGCCGTACGAGAATGCGGAGTGCCTGAAGTGCCACGAGAACACGCCGAAGTTCGTGGACTCGGAGTCGCACGTGGAGCTGCTGCCGGCGATCCGGTCGGGGGAGTTCAGTTGCGTGGACTGTCACGGGCCGGCGCACGTGGTGAGCTGGGATGAAAGTCGTCACGCGCGGTAAAAAGCCGTTTGCGGCCTCGCCGCTGCTGCGGGTGTGCCTGGGGCTGACGCTGGCGGGGCTGGTGCTGACGCTGCACTCGATGGTGCGGCCGAACGGGCTGTCGTTCACGCTGTTCAGCGTGGTGGGGACGCCGCTGATGCTGGGGTCGGTGGCGCTGCTGCTCTACCTGTTTCTGGACGACATGCGGAAGCGGCACGCGCTGTTCACCATCGAGGAGTACCAGCCGGGCGAGGTGATCATCGCGCAGGGGGATCCGGCCGACCGGGCTTACTTCATCCAGCGGGGCGAGGTGGAGGTGGTGCGCGAGGGGCGGCAGGTGGCCAAGATGGGGCCGGGGGATTACTTCGGGGAGATGGCGCTGTTGCGGCCGGGGGCGCGGCGCACGGCGACGGTGGCGGCGCTGACGCCGGTGGAGCTGATGGTGCTGGGCAAGGAGAACTTCTACCGGCTGCTGGACGCCATCCCCGCGCTGCGCCTCGAGTTCATGGGGCCGGCGGCGGAGCGGCGGCGCCTGGAAAAGGAAGAGTTGCGCGAGGGCGAAGAATCTGGATAATAGGGGTTACGTCCGGGCGACCGGCGGTCTGGGGAGGGTCTGCGCCGGGTAGCGCTGCGGTCTGATTCAGGTCGAGCTCGAGGGAGTTGGGGACAGGCAGTCGGGGCCACAACCATGGTTGCACGTCACAGCTTGGGGGGTTTGCTTGTCCTTGCGCTCCTGACGCTCCCCTTCACGGCCGCGGCCCAGCAGCAGGCCCAGCCGCAACCGCAGAAACTGGCTCCGCTGGCCGAGCTCATCCAGAAAGCCAAGAAGAAGAAAGCGCCGGCGTCCACGCCAACCGAACCGACCCAAGCCGTCCCGGGCCAGCCGCCCGCCGCCGTGCCTTTCCTTCCGCTCTCCGGCGTCGCCCCCACCGGCACGCAGCTCTATGACCTCGACCTGAACCGCGCCCGCAGTCCGGACGAGCCGCCGCCTCCGCCCCCGCGCGCGCCGGGGACGCCGGTGGTGCCGTCGCTGCCGATGTCCAGTGTGGCGCCCTCGGGCACGCAGATCTATGAGCTGAACCTGAAGTCGCGCGCAGCCGGCTTGGCCGAGGCGCCGCCGGCTGCCGCCCCGGCGGTGGAAGCCGCTGCGGCAGCGGTCGAAGTTGCGCCCCCGCCGCCCGCCAAGAGCGAAGCCGAGCTGGAGCGCGAAGCCGCCGCCGAAGCGCTGCGCGGCGACCCCACGCCGGATGAGCTTCAGCCGGTCGAGACCCGCTGGAAGGTTTACCGCACGCTGGAGCTGGAGGGCCACCCCGAGCTCACCTACGGCTACCTCAACCCCTACCAGCAGAACATCCTCAAGGCCGACTACCCCATCCGCGGCGACTGGTTCCTGGAGCTCAACGCCCTGCAGACCTTCGTCTTCAAGTCGCGCCGCAACCTCGACTTCAGCAACGTCTTCGCCGATCAGATTGCGCTGGGCAACCTGCGCTTCTTCCGCCACAACGCTTTCTACGGCGAGAACATCGTGGTGGGCGGCGAGATCCGGCTCAATGACGATGCGTTCGTTCCTTCGCCCTTCCGCTTCCGCGTCAACGCCGTGGCCGACTTCAAGAGCAACATCAACGCCCTCAACGCCGGAAACGACGGCAACGCTCACCTTTTCGACGCCTTCGCCGACATCCGCCTCCACGACTTCGGCCGTAGCAACTTCGACCTGCTCTTCCTCCGCGCCGGCTTCCAGGGCTTCCGCTCCGACTTCCACGGCCTGGCCTTCAACGACATCGGGCTGGGCGGCCGGCTGTTCGGCGAGGCCAGGAAGAACCGCCTGCGCTACGACCTTGCTTATTTCAAACTGTTTCAGAAGGACGGCGTCAGCGGCTTCCTCGAGTTCACCCGGCCCTCGAACCACCAGGTGGGCATCGCCCGGCTCACCTACGAAGACTTTCTCTTTGCCGGCTGGAACAGCGAGTGGACCTTCCACTACAACCGCGACCGGCGCAAGTTCGGCACCCTGGGCCGCGGCGCGCTCGACACCTTCTACTTCGGGGCCACCTTCAATGGCCGCCTGGGCCGGTTCCTCTTCAACCCGGCCTTCGTGGGCGTGCTCGGCTCGGCCGACGTGCTCGAAGGCGGCAGCGTGCTGGCCGACCACGACGTCCGCGCCTGGATGGGCCTGTTCGACCTCCGCTACCCGCTCGACTTCTGGACTTTCCGTGCCGGCTACCTCTACGCCTCCGGCGACTCCAACCCCGCCGACCGCCGCGACACCGGCTTCGACGCCATCTCCGACGGCGTGGTGCTGTTCGGCGGCCCGCTGAGCTACTGGGTGGGCGAGAACATCAAGTTCGGCGGCGGCGACTTCGTGCGCGGCAACAGCCTCTTCCCCTCCTTCCGCGGGGTCAACGACCCGGCCAACCACATCAACCCCGGATTGCAGACCTTCAACCTCGGCGCCGACATCAACTTCTCTCCCACCGTGCAGACGGCGCTCAACATGAACTACCTGCGCTTCAATGAGACCGGGGCCTACACCAACCGCATCGTCATCGTCGACCACGACGCCGGGGTGGAGTGGAACATTTTTGTCCGCTGGAAGCCGCTGCTGCGCCGCTTCAACGAAAACCTGGTGGTCGACTACGGCTTTGCCGTCCTCAAGCCGCTCCCCGGCCTGCGCGAAGCCTTCCAGACCCGGTCCTTCGTGTACTCGAACTTCACCGCCATCCGGTTCATCTTTTGAGGGCGCGAGTGAACGAGTGGTAGGCGGACCCACACAGGCAACGTCAAACGGCGGTCGCGCCCGCCTCCTGGCTCCCCTGCTGGCATTTGCGCTTTCCGCGCTGGCGCTGCTGGCCGCCTGGCTGCCCGGTCGTCCCGCTCAGGCACGTCCAGCCCCTGCTGAAGGGCCGTCCGCCTCCTGCATCGGCTGCCACGAAGGCATCGAGTCCATGCACGCCACCATTGAGCTCGAGTGCGTGGACTGCCACGGCGGCGACGGCACCCAGGAGTCCAAGGAGCGCGCCCACGTGCAGCCGCGCAACAAGCAGATTTGGAAGACGAGCGCCAACCCCGCCGACTCTTACGCCTGGCTCAACGAGGAGCCGCCCGAATTCGTGCGCTTCGTCAACCCCAGCGACCTCCGCGTCGCCCACCTTTCCTGCGGCCCTTGCCACGGCGAGCAGGTGCGCTCGGTGCGCAAGTCCATCATGGCGCACAACGCCATGGTGCATAACGCTGTCTTCTACAACAACGGCTCCATCGAGACCAAGATTCCGCAGTACGGCGAAGCCTTCGACGAGCAAGGCCGTCCCTCCATGCTGGTGGCCAACCCGCCGCCGTCGCGCGAGGCGGTCGAGCGCGGCGCGCTGCCGCGGCTGGCCCCGCACCCGCAGTTCCAGATTACCCGCATCCGCGACCCGCTGCGCGTGGCCGAGGTCAACAACCCCGCCCTCGGCACCCGCGGGCCCGGCACCGACGGGCGCATCGCCGGCGTCTTCCTCAACGTCCTCAAGACCCGCCTCAACGATCCCACGCTCTGGATGATGGGTCCCAACAAGATTGCCGGCGACTACCGCGCCTCCGGCTGCGCCGCCTGCCACGTGCCCTACGCCAATTCGCGCGACGAAACTTCCGGCCCCTGGGCCGAGTTCGGCAACCGCGGGCTGAGCCATTCCGGCGACAAGGCCATCCCCAAAGACGAGCCCGGCCATCCCATCCGCCACCAGTTCACCCGCTCGATTCCCGTGATGCAATGCCTCACCTGCCATTACCACCAGGGCGACGGCGCCATCGGCACCTACGCCGGGCTCATCTGGTGGGACCGCGAGTCGGACGCGGACAAGATCAAGGCGCTCAACGCCGAGCCCGAGTACGGCCCCGGACAAGGCGAGCTCTGGCCGCGCAACAATGAATTCGAGAAGGTCCAGTTCTTCGACACCCAGGCCCACGGCTGGAGCTTCATGAAGGTTTTCAAGCGCGACCTCAGGGGCAATCTGCTCGACGCCGACGACAACCGCATTGCCGACAACGACCCCGACAAGTGGAAGAAAGCTGTCCACCTCAAAGACATCCATTTTGAGAAGGGCCTGCACTGCATCGACTGCCACACCAAGCAGGATGTCCACGGCGACGGCAACATCTATGCCCAGATGCGCGACTACATCGAAATCCGTTGCACCGATTGCCACGGCACCGTCAGTCGTCGCGCCACTCTGAAGACCAGCGGGGGCACGGGCGGGAACGACCTGGGCGAAGTGTTGACTCCCTTCGGCGCGCTTCAGTTTGAGTGGGTGGACGACAAACTCATCCAGCGCTCCAAGGTGGTTCCGGACCGGGAGTGGGAGGTCAAACAGCTGGCCGACGTGGTCGACCCGGAGAACCCGCTCTACAACGAGCGTGCCGCCTACGCCAAGCTCATCCGCACCGACGGGTCCATCGGGCGCAGCAGTCTCGCGCAAAAGGATTTCGCGCACGGGAACGACCGGGTGGAGTGCTTCACCTGCCACTCCTCCTGGACCACCACCTGTTCCGGCTGTCACCTGCCGCTCGACCTCAACGTCAAATCCACCGACTTGCACTACAAACGGCAGGAGAGCCGTGGGTATGCGCCCTACTACCGGCAGGTGGTGCGGACGGATACCTTCTTCCTGGGCATCGGGCCCACCAACCAGGGCAACAAGATCACCCCCTTCCGCCCGGCCAGCGCCGTCGTGGTTACGGCCTACGACCGCAACCGCAACAACATCATCCACCAGCAGCCGCTGATTTCCGCGCCCGGGTTCGCCAACGAGGCCATGACGCCGCACCCGCCGCACACCGTGCGCACCAAAGAGACCAAGCAGTGCACCGACTGCCACCTGAGCCAGGCGAACGACAACAACGCCCGCATCGCCACCCTGCTGGGCTTCGGCGTCAACGCCTTCACCTTCTTCGGGCAGTACTCCTTCATCGCCGATCGCGGCCACGGCGCGACCGGCATTCAAGTGACGGAAGGGCGCGAGCCGCAGCCGGTCATCGGCAGCAACTTCCACCGCGTGCTGCACCCGCAGAGCTACAACAAGTTCGTGCAGGACGGCCGGCGGCTGCCCGTCGCCTACTCCCGCCGCGCGCCGGGCGTCCAGGCCCTCACCTACCGCGGCGAGTACCTGCTCACCGCCGAAGGCTCCGGGGGGTTCAAGCTCTACGACATCGCCAACATCAACAACAAGGCGGTGGCGCAGCGCATCGTGCAGGCGGTCAACTCGCCCCTGGGCGAGCGCACGGAAGTGGACAGCCCCGACGCCACCTTCATCTACTTCCCGTCGTCGCTGCCGGTGCACTACGGCCGCCAGATGCCGGAAGAGAACCAGGAACAGTCGCTGCACGCGCTCTTTCGCTTCGCGCTGGGCACCGACCGGCGCGACGGCCTCATCCTGATCGACGTCAACACCCTGACCGACAACGACCCGGAGAACAACCGGCTGCGGCGCGATGTGGTTTTCAACCCGGCCGGGAAGCTGCGCGGGGCGGTGATGGTGAAGACCTGGGGCCGCTACGCCTACGTGGTCAGTGAAGAAACTGGGCTGAGCGTGGTGGACATCAACACGCCGTTTACCCCGCGGCTGCTGTGGCAGAGCGCGGCGGGCGAGCTCGACCAACCCAACGCCGTCGAAGTGCAGCTCCGCTACGCTTTTGTGCTCGACCGCGCCGGGATGAAAGTCTTCGACATCACCAACCCCGAGAAGCCGGTGCTGGTGCCCGAGGCCACAGTCAAGATCGCCGACGCGCGCGGCTTCTCGCTCTTCCGCACCTACGCTGTAATTGCCGCCGGGGCGCAGGGCCTGGCCATCATCGACATCACCAACCCGGAAAAGCCGGGGGCGCCCGCGTTCTACAACGCCGAAGGCGCGCTGAGCGACGCTTGGGACGTGGCCGTCGGCGCGACCAACGTCAGCTTTTTCGCCTACGTCGCCGACGGCAAGAACGGCCTGCGCATCGTGCGGCTGGCTGAGCCGCCGGAAACGCCGGGCCACATGGGCTACTCGCCGCCGTTGGTGCCCAAGCTCATCGCCACGTACCCTGGGCGCGGGGAAGCGGTGATGGTGGCGCGGGGGCAGATCCGCGACCGCTACGTGGACGAGTCCGGCAACCAGGTGGCGGTGTCGAACCGCATCGGCTCGCGCCCCTTCAACGCCGCCGAGATCCGCCGCTTCCTCTACTACCCCGATGGGCGCCCGCTACGCGTCAGCAACGAAGTCCCGCCGCAGCTGCGTCGCTCCGCCACCGCCGCGCGCCGGTAGCGCGGCAGCCGCCAACCTGGAGAGCCGCGCCGGCATCCCAGTTGTGGGTTGACACAGAGTGGTATGCTGGTTGGGTGGGGGCACTGAAGAATCCTGCGAAGGGGGTCGAACCCATGAAACGCACGTTGGCAATCCTCGCGGTGGCCGCACTGGCGGCGGGAGTGTTTGCCGTCAGCGGCTCCGCGGCCGGCGACGCCACCAAGGGCAAGCTGCTTTATACGCGCGCGTGTCAGAAGTGTCACGCCGTCGACGGCAACGGCATGGCGGCCATCGCCAAAGCCTTGAAGGTGGAGTTGAAGCCGCTGGGCGGGGAAGAAGTCCAGAAGAAGACCGACGCCGAGCTCAAGAAGGACATCACCGAAGGCACCGGGAAGATGCAGAAGGTGGCGGGGCTCTCCGAGCAGGACGTGGCCGACATCATCTCCTACGTCCGCACCTTCGCCAAGAAGGACGCCAAGTAGCTCCCGCTCCGGGCTCCACCGGTTCCTCCGCCAAGCGGCGGAGCCCGCCCGCTCGCCTCGCCCCCCGTGGTTCCTTCCCCCGGCCGCGGCGGGCCGGAGAAAAAACTTGACACAGCGGCCTATCGGCGGTTCGATTCCTTTCATCCGTACACGAGGAGAGACGACATGACCAGCCGATTCGTGGTGTCCACTCTGGCGGGAGCGTTGCTGCTCTGCGCCGGGCCGGCGCGCGCCCAAGCACAGGCGCCCGCCGACGCCGACAACCCGGCCAGCGCGGCGCTGCGGCAGTTCTACACCGTAGCCAAGCGCAACCTGCTGCGCGGCGCGGAGAAGATGCCGGAGGACAAATACTCCTTCCGGCCGGTGCCGGAAGTCCGCACCTTCAGCGAGCTTCTGGCCCATGTCGCCGAAGGGAACTACCTGTTCTGCTCCAGCCTCAAAGGCGAGCCTGTCCCGGTGACGCGGGGCGAACTGGAGGAGAGCAAGACCACCAAGTCTGAGATTCTACCTGCGCTGCAGGCCTCCTTCGACTACTGCGACCCGGTCATCGCCGCGCTGGCCGACAGCCAGTTGGGAGACAAGGTTCAGTTCTTCGGCCGCGAGCGCACCAAGTCGGTTCCGGCCACGCTGGCGGTGGCGCACGGGTGGGAGCACTACGGGAACGTGGTGACCTACCTGCGGATCAACGGGATTGTGCCGCCCTCCAGCGAGCCTCCGCCTCCGCCGCCACAACCGGCCGCGCAGGAGAAGCCACCTGCGCCGCCCGCTGCGGAAGAGAAGCCCGCCGCGCCGCCGCCCAAGCCGCCCGACGTTCCCCCGGCCAAGAAGCCGACGCAACTCGACCCGCCGCCGCCGAAGCCTGCGGCCAGCCGCGGCGACGCCGCCAAGGGCCAGGCGGTCTACACCCGCGCCTGCCAGAAGTGCCACGCCGCCGACGGCAGCGGCATGGCGGCCATCGCCAAGGCATTGAAGGTGGAGCTCAAGCCGCTCGGCGGCGCGGACGTTCAGAAGAAATCCGACGGCGAGCTCGGCAAGGACATCACCCAGGGCACCGGCAAGATGGTGAAAGTCGCCGGGCTCTCCGCCGATGACGTGACCAACGTCATCGCTTTCGTCCGCACCCTCGGCAAGAAATAGGCAGTAGCGGGCTTTCTCGCGGCGGCGCTCCCGGCCGCACGTAGCGCGATTTCACCCTGCCCGGCAGGCGGGCGCGGCCTCTCTCGCGCCGGGCCGTCTTATCTGACTGAATCAAAATGGAATAATCCTCCTCCGCCCGGCTTCTTCTGGCACGCATCGTGCTCCGCCCAGTGATGGCTGAGTGCCTTGGGTGGTGTGAGATGGCAACCGCGACCAAACCACTGGTTTCAGCCAAGCCCGACCGCCGCGTCCTGCTGATTGTCCAAGACCGCTTGGCCCTGCGCATTGAGCATGAGCTGGAGCCGAAGGGGTGCACGGTAGTAGTTGCCGACCACGAGCGGCCGGACTCCTTCCCCTTCGACCTGGTGGTGGTGGAAGAGCCTCTGCTCGCCAGCGGGGAGTACTTGGAACTGTTCGCCACGCTGCGCCAGCGCGCACCCTGGGCGCGGTTCGTCCTGTTGGTGAATCCCGGCGCGCGGGCCGACGCCGACTGGCTGCGCCGCCTCGGCTTTGACTTGGCCCTGGAGCGGCCCATTCGCCCCGAAGCGCTGCCCGAAGTGGCGCACGCGCTGCTGCGCGAGCTTGCGCGCCCCGGCACCGTCATTCCCATGCCCAGGCCGCCGCGAGGGGAGGAGAGCGCCGAGCCTCCCAAGGCGGCCATCCTGGAGCGGGAGATGCTCTTCGTCCTGCTCACCCCGGAGAGCGCGCGCAAGCGCCGCCTGCGCAACTCGGTGCTCTCGGTGCTGATTCACACCCTCTTTCTCGGTTTTCTGATTCTGCTGCCGTTGGTGTACACGGAAGTGCTCGACGTCGGCGCCTTCAGCAGCACCTGGCTGGAAGCGCCGCCGCCGCCCCCGCCCCCGCCGCCGCCTCCACCTCCGGCAGCCAGTCAGATGCGTGCGCAGCGCGTGCGGCCGCGGCTGCAGACGCAGACCGGCCAGCTGCTGGCGCCGACGCAGATTCCGAAAGAGATCGCCTATATCTCGGACAAGGACAAAGAGCTGGATATGTATGAAGGTGTGCCCGGCGGCGTTCCCGGCGGCGTGCCCGGCGGCGTGATGGGTGGCGTACTGGGCGGCGTCATCGGCGGAGTTCCCGGCGGCGTGCCGCTGCCGGCGCCCAAGCCGGTGGTGCAGAAGCCGGTGCGCGTGGGCGGGCGCATCCGCGAGCCGCGCCTGATTCGCCGCGTCGAGCCCGACTATCCGAGCCTCGCCAAGAACGCGCGCATCCAGGGCGACGTGCGCATCGACGCCATCATTGACGCCGACGGCCGCATCGCGGAAGTGAAGGTCCTTTCCGGTCACCCGTTGCTGGCCAAGCCGGCCGCGGAGGCGGTTTCGCAGTGGATCTACGAGCCTACGTATCTCAACGAACAGCCCATCCCGGTGGTGCTGGAAGTGACGATCCGATTCCGGCTGTACTAGCGCAGGAGGAGCGATGAAGCACGCGCGGAAACCAAGCCCGACCGACACCCTCCACTTCCAGTGGACCTGCCCCCTCTGCCATTGGAGTGGGGAGGTGGCTCTCGGCTCCCACTTCAGCCACTTCCACGGACGCGACCTCCACGTCGGCGACCAACTGCTCGACGCCGACATCGAGCCCCGGCATCTCTACTTCCTCGAAATTTTTTCCTGCCCCAGCTGCCCGCCCACCGACGACGCCAACTTCTTCCTCGCCGAGATCCACTGCATCGGCAACCGCTGGATCGCCGTCCAGACCTTCCCCGCCACCGCGCTCCTGCCCGCCCTCGAACGCGTCTAATTTCCGCCCTTCTCCACGTGTGGATTCGCCCCCAGTCCGCGCCATTCGGCCCCGCTTTCGCCGGGCCGCTCCGCTCGTGTCGGGCGGGAGCTTGCCGGCCCGCTGCGTCAGGTGCGGAGCATCACCAGGAGCATCTTGAAGCGCGCCGGTGCGCGCACGGCGTGGGGCTCGCCCGCCGGCATCAGCAGCGTCTCGCCGGCCCGCAGGTGGTAGGGGCGGCCGGAGACGGTGAGGTCGGCTTCGCCCTCGAGCACCAGCACCAGCGCGTCGTAGGGCGCGGTGTGCTCGCTCAGGCTCTGGCCGGCGTCAAAAGCAAACAGCGTGACGGTGCCGCTCTCGCGCGCCAGCAGCGCCCGGCTCACCACGCCACCCTCCTGGTAGGCGACCAGCTCAGCCAGCCGCGTAGGCTCGCGCAGCAACTCTTCCAGCCCCTTCCGCGCAGTCGGTTCGCTCATCGCCGTGTCCTATGACAAAGTTATCATTACTTTCCCGCGCGCGTGTCCTTCGGCCAGATACCGCAGAGCCTCCGGGACCTGCTCCAACTTGTAGCGCCTGTCAATGACCGGGGCCAGCTTGCCGGTCTCCATGAGCTCGCGCAGGAGGTTCAGGTCCTTTTGGCTTCGTTTCGCCATGAACGTGACGAAGGTCCGGCTCACGAGCTGCAAAAACAAAAGCGCGGGCATCCGACCGAGAAGGCTGAGCATACCCCGGCGGCTCAGCGCCCCCGCCGCGACGTAGATCCCCCCGGGGGTCAAGACGCGCCGGCAGGCCGACAACGGATGGTTCGCCACCAGGTCGAACATCAGGTTGTAGCGCTGCCCGCTTTGGATGAAATCCTCCCGGGTGTAATCAATGACACGATGGGCGCCGAGGGAGCGCACCATTTCCACATTCCTCGTGCTGCAGACGCCGGTCACTTCGGCGCCGAACAATTTGGCGATCTGCACCGCAAACGTACCCACGCCGCCGGCCGCGCCGTTGATCAAGACCTTCTGTCCCGGCTGGAGGTGTCCCTTGTCGCGCAGACCCTGCACGGCGGTGAACCCCGCCACCGGTGCCGAAGCCGCCTGCTCAAACGTGACGTTGGCCGGCTTGCTGGCCAAGGACGACTCGGGCGCGCAGGCATACTCGGCGAAGGCGCCGTGGCAGGCGCCGAACACGTCGTCGCCCGCTTGGAATTGCGTGACGTCGCGGCCCACGGCTTCCACCTGGCCGGCCACATCCGCGCCGGGCCGCGTGAGCCTTGTCTTGGGCATCCCCAACAGCCAGGGAACAATGGAGGGCATTCTCAGCAGGTGCCAGTCGGCCGGATTCACGGACGCCGCGCGGACCTGGATCAGGACTTCATCGTCTTTGGGAACCGGCTTCTCAACCTCTTCGCACCGGAGGCCCTCGAGTGAGCCCGAGCGATGATCCACAATGGCTTTCATATTCAGCTATACGGGGGAGGCGGGCCCGAATTGCATTGTACTGGTCGACCGGATTGAAGCGCGCTGTCACGCGGCGGCGATGCTGGAGTGGTGATACGCCGGGGTCAGCCAGTGCCGGTAGGCGCTCAAGCGCCCGCGCACGGCGTCGGAGTAGAACTGCCGCAGCGCCGTCGCCACCGGTCCCACCTTGCCGCTGCCCACCGCGCGGTCGTCCACGCGCACGATGGGCGCGACCTCGACCGCGGTGCCGGTGAAAAAGGCCTCGTCGGCGATATAGAGCTCGCTGCGGTCCACGCGCCGCTCCACCACCTCGAGCCGCAGGTTCGTGCGCGCCAGCTCCATCACTGCGGCGCGCGTTATGCCTTCGAGAATGTTGTCGGTGACGGGCGGGGTGACCAGCGCGCCCTCGCGCACCAGAAAGATATTCGCCGCCGCGCCTTCGCAGACGTGCCCATCTTCGGTGAGCAGGATGGCCTCGTCGTAGCCGTTGCGCCGGGCTTCGTCGCCGGCCAGGGCGCTGTTGACGTAGGCGCCGCAGATTTTCCCCCGGCCGGGGATGGCGTTGTCCTCGACCCGCCGCCAGGAGCTGACGCACGCGTGCAGGCCCAGGCGGCTGTCCAGGTAGTCGCCGAAGGGCAGGGCCACCAGCGCGAAAGCGTTCTTCTCGTCCGGGTGCACCCCGATGCGCGCCGAAGACTTGTAGGCCAGCGGGCGAACGTAGACGTTGTCGCGGAAGCGGTTGCGCCGCACCAGCTCGGTGGTCAGCTCGGTAAGCTGCGCCGGGTTCAGCGGGAACTCCATGCGCAGGATGCGGCAGTTGGTCAGCCAGCGGTGGTAGTGCTCTTCGAGCCGCACCAGGAACAGCTCTTCCTCCTCCTCGTCCCAGTAGCCTCGGATGCCTTCAAACACCCCAGTGCCGTAGTTGAGCGCGTGGGTGAGGACGCTGACGCGCGCCTCGCCCAGGGGCACGAAGCGGTTGTCGAAGTAGACGATGAGGTTCGGGTTCACGTTGTGCATGGTTCCTCCTTGCGCAGCGAGTCGTAGGATTCGCGGCCGCGCAGCAGGGCGCGGCGGTCGAGCTCCAGCCAGCGCTCCGATTTCACCAGGCGCTCCAGCGCCGAGAGCACGTCCTGCTCGTGCAACAGCCCGGTGGCTTCCAGCAGCGCGCCCAGCATCACCACGTTGCCCGCGCGCGGCTCGCCCAGCTCGTCGGCCAGTTGGGTGAAGGGCCGGGCGACGAAGCGCACGTCCTCGCGGCGGCACTCCTCCGGCAACGACTCGCCGTTGTAGAACACCCAGCCGCCCGGCACGACGCTGGAGAGGAACTTGTGCAGGGAGGGCTCGTTCAGCGCCAGCAGCACGTTGGGGCGCGAGACCAGGGGCGAGTCCACCGGCGCGTCGCCCAGCCGCACGTGGCAGTTCGACGTCCCCGAGCGCATCTCCGGCCCGTAGGACGGCAGCCACGAGACCTGCAGCCCGGCGTCCAGCCCCGCCTCGGCCAGGATCTGCCCCAGCAGCAGCACGCCCTGGCCCCCGAAGCCCGCCACCCTGATGCGGTAGTCGGCCTTTTCCGCCCGCGGCTCCGCCGGCGGCTCGACCATGTACCGCGTCTCCGCGCTCGTGCCCAGGATGCGGGAGACCTGCCCCAGGTGGGGCGCCGGTTTGGGCGCGGGAGCGGGAACGGCTTCCTTGGTGCGGTCACGGTAGACCCCGGGCGGGAAGGCTTTGGTCATCTCCTCGCGCACCCACCGCTGCGCCTCCACCGGGTCCATCTTCCAGATGGTGGGGCAGGGAGAGAGGATTTCCACCAGCGAGAAGCCCAGCCCGCGAATCTGGTTCTCCAGCGCTTTGCGGACGGCTTTCGCCGCCTTCATCACGCCCTTGTTGTCGGCCAGGGCCACGCGCTCGAGGTAGACGGGGGCTTCCAGCGCCGCCAGCAGCTCGCACACCTTCAGCGGGTAGCCTTCGTTGTGAAGGTCGCGGCCGAACGGCGTGGTCGTGGACTTCTGCCCGAGCAGCGTAGTCGGGGCCATCTGGCCGCCGGTCATGCCGTAAATGGCGTTGTTGATGAAAAACACGGTGATGTTCTCGCCGCGGTTGGCGGCGTGGAGGATTTCGGCGGCGCCGATGGCGGCCAGGTCGCCGTCGCCCTGGTAGCTGACGACGATGCTTTCGGGCCGGGCGCGGCGGACGGCGGTGGCCACGGCGGCGGCGCGCCCGTGGGCGGCCTGGATGTTGCCGACATCGAAGTAGTAGTAGGCAAACACCGAGCAGCCCACCGGGCTGATGAAGATGGTGCGGTCCTGGATGCCGAGCTCGTCCACCGCCAGCGCCACCAGCTTGTGCACGATGCCGTGCCCGCAGCCGGGGCAGTAGTGGGTCTGGTGCTGCAGGTCGGACTTGCGGAAGTAGCGGTCGTAGAAGCTCTCGGGCTTCTCGTGCGTTACCGTGTAGCTGGCCACGATTCCTCTCCTCCTCACACCACCGGCTCGAACCGCGCCGCGTGCGCCCGGATAAACTCCAGCACTTCCTCGGCGGTGGGGACGTTGCCGCCCACGCGCCCGTAGAACTCCACCGGGGTGCGCCCCTGCAGGAACAGCCGCACGTCGTCCACCAACTGCCCCGTGCTGAGCTCGACCACAAAGAACGCCTGCACCTGCCGGCTCAGCTCCAGCAGCGTCGCCACCGGGAAGGGATAGAGGGTTATGGGCCGCAGCAGCCCCCAGCGCAGCCCTTCCGCGCGCGCCTGCTCCACCACCGCCTTCAGGATGCGGGCCACGATGCCGTAGCCGACCAGCACAATCTCGGCGTCCTCGGTCCGCCACAGCTCGGCGCGGGCTTCGCGCTGCTCGGCGCGGCGGTACTTGGCCTCCAGGTGGTGCACGTGCGCTTCCAGCGTGTCGGGCTCGAGATGGATGGAGGTAATCAGGTTACGCCGCGTCGCCGCCGTGCCCTCCACCGCCCACGGCTTCTGCGGCGGCCGCACCACCTGCGCGGGGAACTCCACCGGCTCCATCATCTGCCCGATGTAGCCGTCGGCCAGCACCACCGCCGGGTTGCGGTAGTCGTCGGCCAACTGAAACGCCAGCCAGGTCAGGTCGAACATCTCCTGCACCGACGCGGGGGCGAGCACGAAGGTGCGGTAGCTGCCGTGGCCCCCGCCGTGGACCACCTGGCGGTAGTCGGCCTGCTCGGGGGCGATGTTGCCCAGGCCGGGGCCGCCGCGCATGATGTCGGCGACCACGCAGGGGAGTTCGGCGCCGGCCAGGTAGCTGATGCCCTCCTGCATCAGGCTGATGCCGGGGCCGCTCGAAGCCGTCATGGCGCGCACGCCGGCCGACGACGCGCCGTAGACCATGTTGATGGCCGCCACTTCGCTTTCCGCCTGCAGAAAAGTTCCGCCGACTTGCGGCAGGTAGTAAGCCGCGGCTTCCGCGATCTCGCTCGCCGGGGTGATGGGGTAGCCGTAGAAGGCGCGGCAGCCCGCCAGGATGGCTCCCTTGACGATGGCTTCGTTGCCTTTGATGAGTTGCCGGGTCATCTTTTCGCTCCCGCGGCTCAGGCCGCCGCCTCCACTTGCGCGTCTTCCGAAACTCGGGCTGCGGTCCGGAGCACGGTGATGCCTCCCGGCTCGGGACACATGAAGAAACAAATCCCGCAGCCGGTGCAGCCGCTGCCCAGGTAGATGGCGGGGTGAATCCCGTAGCGGTTCAGGGATTCCGCCAGGCGCAGGACCTTGGGCGGGCAGGCCTCGACGCACAGACCGCAGCCCTTGCATTCCTCGTTGTTCATCTCCACGCTGCCCCGATCGACTTTTTCGCTCATGCGGCACTCTCCATCAATTCAAGCTCGCGGGCCGGCAAATAGTGGTTGCGCACCGCCCACTCGGTGAGCTCGTCGCGGAACTTGGGGTGCGCGATGCGGATCAGCTCCCGGGCGCGCTCGCGCACCGACTTGCCGAAGAGGTAGGCGACCCCGAACTCGGTGACCACGTAGTGCACGTCGGCGCGCGTATCCACCACCCCGGCGCCGGAGTCGAGTACGGGGACAATTCGGCTGAGGGCGCCGTCCTTGGCGGTGGAGGGCAGGGCGATGACCGGCTTGCCGCCCTTGGAGCGGGCGGCGCCGCGGATGAAGTCGGTCTGGCCCCCGAAGCCGCTGTAGAAGGTGTGGCCGATGGAGTCGGAGCAGACCTGCCCGCTCAGGTCCACCTGCAGGGCGGCGTTGATGGCCACCATCCTTTCGTTCTGGGCGATGACGTAGGGGTCGTTGGTGTAGTACACCGGGTGGAACTCGACCAGGGGGTTGTTGTCGACGAACTCGAAGACGGCGCGGCTGCCCAGCACGAAGCTGGAGATAATCTTGTGCGGGTGCAGCGTCTTGCGCTCGCAGTTCACCACCCCTTCCTTCACCAGCTCCATGATGCCGTCGGAGAACATCTCGGTGTGGATGCCGAGGTCGTTCTTGTCGCGCAGGTAGAGCAGCACGGCGTCGGGGATGCCGCCGATGCCCATCTGCAGGGTGCAGCCGTCGTCGATGAGGGCGGCGATATTGCGGCCGATGGCGTGGTGCAGCTCGGTCATGGGATGGCGGGGGAGCTCGAGCAGCGGCCGGTTGGTCGGCACCAGGTAGTCGATCTCGTTGGTGCGCAGGAAGCAGTCGCCCATGGTGCGCGGCATCTGCTGGTTGACTTCGGCGATGACGATGCGCGCGTGCTTGGCGGCCGTCAGGGTGGCGTCCACGCTCACCCCCAGGCTGCAGAAACCCTGGGCGTCGGGCGGGGAGACCTGGATGAGCGCGACGTCCAGCGGCATGGCCCCGCTCCAGAACAGCCGCTCGATCTCGCCCAGGAAGATGGGCACGAAGTCGGCCCGGCCGGCGTTGACGGCGGCGCGCACGTTCGAGCCCATGAAAAAGGCGCGATGCCGGAAGTGGCCCTCCATCTCCGGCTGGGTGTAGTTGGCCTCTCCGAAGGTGAGCAGGTGAACGACTTCGACGTCGGTCAGCTCCGGCGCGCGGGCCGCCAGGGCCTTAGCCAGAGGTTCAGGGGTGGCGCAACCGGGGTGAATCCAAACCCGGTCGCCGCTCCGCACAGCGGAGCGGAGGGCTTCTTCGACGGTAGTCCACTTCGGTGTTTTCTTCATCGAGCCTCTCAGTCCTCACCCCCGCAGCCGGACTCCAACCCTTCGACTGCGCTCAGGGTTCTACCGCCAACCTGGGTAGAGCAAGCTGCGTGCCGCCGGCGTCGCCATCGGCAGCTTGCGGATTCATCCTGTTTTCAGTCAGTTGGAAACGAGGCCTTGGCGGCTGAAGAAATCTTCGGCGACCAACCAGTGGGGCATCATTATCGGCGTTGCGCCAAATAGCCCACAGGGAGCGATTGGGCTCCGCCGGCCGCCCCCCGCCTTTCCCAAAGAAAAGCATAGGGTTACGGGCCGCGCTTCTTCGCTTCCACTCGGTTCAGGAATTGCTCTGTCTACCGCGGAGAGGATTATGAGCGAAGACAGAGCACAAGCACCGGCAGTGCTGGACGAAGAGAAAGGAACCTACCCCGGAGTCCCGGCCACAACCGACGGGTCGGGCGCGGTGGTGTGGGTCGAGAGCCACATCAGCCAGGGCGCCTGCGCCTACCCGATTACGCCCTCGACGCCGATGGGCGACGGCTTCCAGGCCGAAGTGGCCAAGGGCAAGCGCAACCTGTGGGGCGAGTCGCTGTTCTTTCTCGAGCCCGAGTCGGAGCACAGCTCGGCCTCGGCCTGCGAAGGCTTCGCGCTCGCCGGCGGGCGCGTGACCAACTTCACCTCCGGCCAGGGCCTGGTCTTGATGAAGGAAGTCCTGCACGTCATCTCCGGCAAACGCCTCCCCATCGTGTTCCACGTGGGGGCGCGGGCGCTGACCTCGCACTCGCTCAACATCCACTGCGGGCACGACGACGTGATGGCGGTGGCCGACTGCGGCTGGGGCATGCTCTTCGGCCGCAACGCGCAGGAGGCGGCCGACCTGGCGCTGATTGCGCGGCGGGCGGCGGAAGAATCCGAGACGCCCTTCTTCAATGTCCAGGACGGCTTCCTGACCACGCACACGGTGGAGAGCGTGCTGCTGCCGGAGCCGGAGCTGATGGAGGAGTTCATCGGCGAGCCGTCAGAACGGCTGAAGCAGCTGTTCGACCCGACCCGGCCGCTGCTGAGCGGCCCGGTGCAGAACCAGGACAGCTACATGAAGGGGAAGGTGGCGCAGCGGTACTTCACCGACCGCGTGCCGGAGGCGCTGGCGGCGGCCTTCGTCGAGTACGCCAAGCTGACCGGGCGCAACTATGGATTTCTCGACGCCTACCGGATGGAGGACGCGGAGTTCGCGCTGGTGGGCATGGGCTCGATGATGGAGACGGCGGCGGCGACGGCGGACTGGCTGCGGGCCGAGCGCGGCCTGCGCGTGGGCGTGGTGCACGTCACCAGCTTCCGGCCCTTCCCCGGGGCGCAACTGGTGGCGCAACTGCGGCACTGCCGCGGGGTGGCGGTGCTGGAGCGGATGGACAACCCGCTGGCGCAGTCGAACCCGCTGGCGGCGGAGCTCAAGGCGGCGTTCGCCGAAGCGGCTGCGGGCGCGCCCGGTTATCCCGAGGTCAAGGTTCTTCCCAAGTTCTTCTGCGGCATCGGCGGGCTGGGCGGGCGCGACGTCCGCCCGGGTGACTTCCTCGCCATGGCCGAAGCTTTGGCGCAGGAGGCGCAGGGGACTTTCGTCGTCGGCATCCGCCACCCCTTGGCGCTGGAGCGCAAGGACGACCCCGACGTCCGGCCGGCGCGAGCGTTTTCGATGCGCGGGCACTCCATCGGCGGGTTCGGCTCGGTCACCACCAACAAAGTCATCGCCACGGTGGTGGCGGATTTGTTCGGCAAGCACGTGCAGGCCTACTCCAAGTACGGCTCGGAGAAGCGCGGGCTGCCCACGGCCTACTACCTGACCGCGGCCGACGAGCACGTCCGCCCGCACAGCGAGCTGGCGGCGGTCGACCTGGTGGCGGTGCACGACCTCAATGCGTTTGAGCAGGGCGATCCTCTGGTTGGCGCGACACCGGGTGGCGCTGTGTTTCTGAACACGGGCAAGCCGCCGGAGCAGGTTTGGAGGGCATTGCCGGCGGCCGCGCGCCTGCGCATCCGCGAGCTGAGCCTTCGGCTCTACGCGATGGATACGCTAGCCATCGCGCGGGCTCTGGCCCCGAGCGCCGAGCTCAGCTTGCGGATGCAGGGGATCGTCCTGCTCGGTGTTTTCCTGCGCATCACGCCCTTCCAGGCGGAGCGCGAGCTGAGCGAAGAGCAGCTCTTCGCCGCGGTGGAGAAGTCGCTGGAGAAGTACTTCGGCAAGCGCGGCGCCGCCGTGGTGGAGGCGAACCTCGAAGCGGTGCGGCGCGGCTACCACGAGGCCGTCGAGGTGCCGGTGCCGGAGGAGGCGGTGGAGGCGACCCTGCCGGCGAAACTGCCTGTGCTCACCGCCGCCCCGGTGACCCCCGACGAAGGCGATGGGCGCATGCTGCGCTCCGAGCGCTTCTGCCACCTGATGGCCGCCTATGGGCAAGGGGCGGAAGAGGAGCTCGACGCCGACCGCGACGTGGCCCGCAGCCTCATCGCGCCCTCGAGCGCCGCCGAGCGCGACTTCAGCCACCTGGCGCCGGAAATCCCCGAGTTCATCCCCGACCTGTGTGTGGGTTGCATGGAGTGCGTGAACCAGTGCCCCGACAGCGCCATTCGCGCCAAGGTGATTGAGCCGCACGCGCTGGTGCACGCCTTGAAGGAGTACACCGACAGCGAGCTCACGGCGCGCCTGAACGGGCAGTATGTGGTCACGCAGAAGTTCCACGCCCTGCCGGAGAAGAAGGGCCAGGTGGGCGGGCTGTTCGGCCTGGCGATTGACCCCACCAAGTGCAAGGGCTGCGGCGAGTGCGTCGAGGTCTGCGGCAGCCACCAGGCGCTGAAGATGGTGACGAAGTCTCCCGAGCTGCTCGACTGGAGCGCGCGCAGCCTGCGCTTCCTGCGCGACCTGCCCCCCACGCCCGAGCGCTTCCTGGGCGAGAAGGCGCTGGGCGACCTGATGCTGGCCGACTCCACCTGGCTCTACGCCGGGGGCGCCGGCTCCTGCATGGGCTGCGGCGAAGCTTCGGCCATCCGCATGCTGCTGGCGGCGACGGGGTTCGTCTACGGCCGCGAGGGCATCGGGCTGGTGGCGGCCACCGGCTGCAACACCGTCTTCGGCTCGACCTATCCCTACAACCCCTACGCGGTGCCGTGGACCAACTCGCTGTTCGAGAACGCGGCCACGGTGGCGATGGGCATCCGCGGGCGGTGGGACCAGCTCGGCTGGCAGCACAAGCGGCTGTGGGTGCTGGGGGGCGACGGGGCGATGTACGACATCGGCTTCCAGGCGCTGTCGCGGCTGCTGGCCTCGGGGATGGACGTGAAGGTGCTGGTGCTCGACACGCAGGTGTATTCGAACACCGGCGGGCAGTCTTCCACCGCGACCTTCCTGGCGCAGGAGGCCAAGATGGCGGCCTTCGGGCCGGAGGGCGCGGGCAAGGTGGAGCGGCGCAAGGAGCTGGGCCTGCTGGCCATGATGCACCCGCACGTCTACGTGGCGCAGACCACAGCGGCGCACATCAACCATTTCTATCGCTGCGTCATGGAAGCCAATTCGTTCCCCGGCCCGGCGGTCATCATCGTCTACAGCCCGTGCATGCCGGAGCACGGCATCGGCGACAACGCGGCGGCACGGCAGGCCAAGCTGGCGGTGGAGACGCGGACGTTCCCGCTGTTTGTCTTCGACCCGCGGAAGGGGGAACGGCTGAAGGAGCGGATTGATCTGAAGGGCAACCCGGCCATCAAGGAAGACTGGTACGTCAACCCCAAGACCAACGAGCCGGTGGACTTCGTCGCCTTCGCGCGCACCGAAGGGCGCTTCCGGCACCACTTCAAGAACGGCGCGCCGTCGGAGGCATTGCTGGCGGGGCGGGAAGACCGGCGGAAGAACTGGCGGCTGCTGCAGCAGTTGGCGGGGCTGGAGCTGGCGGCGGAGAAGAAAGATTGTCCCGGCTGCGAGAAGGGCGCCGGGTGCTGCGGGGACAAGGCGAGTTCATCTCAAGCGCACTAGGAGGAGGGAAGGGAAATGAAACGGATACTTGGGCTGGTGAGTGTGGTGGCGCTGGGGCTGGCGTTGACGATGACAGCAGCGGCGCAGCGCGGCGGCCAGCACGGCTCCAAAGGCGGCTCCAAAGGGCCGGGAATGCAGGGCCAGCAGCAGCAGGGCAAACAGCAGCAGCAAGGCCAACAGGAACAGATGCGAACACACGAGCAGCAGCAGGAGCCCGCCGCGGCGGGCCGGCTGCACGACTGCCAGCAGGCCTGCGTGCGGGCGCTGGAAGAGTCGAAGCAGCTGCAGCGCTACGCCGACCGCCAGCGCTTCGAGGCGGAGACGGCGCAGCGGCTGGGGGCGCAGTTGCGCGAGCACCTGCAGGTGATGGACCGGGAGCACGCGCGGCTGCGCGAGCGGCTGACGGCCGAAGAGCAGGAACGCTTTAAGGCGCGGCTCGAGAACATGGACGGGCACCAGGCGCGCTGGCAGGAAGCCTACGGCGAAATCGTGCAGGAGCTGATGCGGGACAAGCCCAACCACGAGCGGCTGCGCGGGCAGGCGCGCACGGTGGAGAAGCAGGTGAAGAGCTACCGGAAAGAGCTGGACGCAATCGAGAAGGAAGTGAAGTAGGAGGCGGCGATGGGAGAGACACTGACGTTGGCGGTGGATTCGGTGGTGCGCGAGCACGGCGACCTGCACGCGCGCCTGGCGGAGTGGGAGGAGGCGCTGGCGCAGCTCGAAGGCGGCGGCTTCCAGCGCTCGCAGACGGCGCTGCAGAAGCTGTGGCGGCTGGTGCCGTTCTTCGAGGAGGAGATGCCGCGGCACTTCCGCCACGAAGAGGGCGACTTCCACCCGGCGATGAAGGAACGCTATCCCGATTCGGCGAAGCTGCTGGCGCGGTTCGCCGGCGAGCACGCCGACTGGATGCGCGAGTGGCGCGACTACCGCATGGAGCTGCTCTATGCCGATGCGGTGGGCGAGACCAACCGGCTCTATGAGCTGGGCACGGAGCTCATCGCGCGGCTGCGGCGGCACATGCAGGACGAGGAGCTGGAGCTGGTGGTGCTGGCGCGGCAGCAACAGAGCTGACCGCCGTCACGAAGGAAAGGCCGACGAGGAAGGCGTGCCCCGCAGGGCGGGGCACAGCAGCCTTCCTCGCCGCTACCGCGGACCCAGCGGCAGGGGCCGCTGGGCTGAACAATAAGAAGGTTGCGGGGAATGGCTCAGGAGGGTGGCGGGAAGGGAGGAGCGGCAAGCGCGGGGCTGTAGATTCAACGCTTTGAGGCCGCGCGGTATGGCGAGCGAATTGCTGATGGAAGAGGGATGAAGGAGCAAAGGAGAACGGCAATGGGAACGGCAAGCGAGTGGCTGAGCGGGCACGTGAAGCGCGACCACGAGTGGCTGCTGGGGCGGCTGCGGTCGCTGGACAACTGCCTGGACAACATTCTTTATTTCGGCGAGCTGGGCGGGGACATGCGCGGGTTCGCCGGGCTGCGGCTGCGCTGCGCGGAGCTGCGCGAGGTGCTGGCGCAGCACATCCCGGAAGAGGAGCGCGCCTTCGCGCGCCTGGAAGGCCACGCCGAAGTGCGGCCGCTGCTGGCCGCGCTCACCCACGAGCACCGCGCGCTGGGCGCCGTGCTCGAGCAGGTGCTGAAGACGCTCGACGCCTTGCGCTCGGGCGACCCGCTCCCCGAAGATTTGTTTACGCTGCAGGACCGGGTGCGCAAGCTCAGCGGCGCCCTCCAGCACCACATCCAGACCGAAAACGAAATGGTCCTCCCCCTCATCGAAGCCACCTAACTCCCCTTGTCATCCCGAGCGAAGCCTGCCGCCGGCAGGCGAAGTCGAGGGACCTGCTTGTTCGCTGGTTCTTGACGAATGGATTCGCACGTATTCAGCGCCATTCGCCCCGGCTTCCACCCGGCCTTCGCTCCACTCCGACGCCTCCCGCGCTGCCTCCGCCGGCCTTCCGCGCCGTTTCGCGCTTGCGGTTCTCCAGAGTTTGGGTAGGGCATGGCCCCGAGGCTTGCCGAAGTGTGCCCTGCCGCCTCGCCCTGCCTGCCCGCCGACTTGTCCGCCGTAGCCCGCAGGGCGCAGGCGGAAGCACTGGCGTAGGCGGAAGCCCCATCCTTCAGGGGCGTAGGAGGGAGCGAAGCCGAAGGGAGGGACCTACTTCTTCCTTCCCCGATTGACCAATCAACGGTTCCTAACCGATCAACCCCGTCCGCGGGCGCGTCGAAGGAAGCCTGCCGAAGGGAGTCAGCCTATCCACAACTTGAGCTGTGACCTCCGTCACGGCTCTTTCTTTTCTCTGATAGTCTCACCTGGAAGGAAGCTTCCCCAGTGAGTACTTTTGCTTTATTCTCTGACGGACATGGAAACATCTGAAGTTATCAAGATCGCGACTACGCATCTTTTTTCGCTACGAGGACATGCTTTCGAAGTGTTCTCCTTGTCCAAACCATTGTCCGTAGACGAGGCAGTAAACCTTTCAAAGATTATTTCCAAGCTAAGCCCCCTGATCGGAAATCTTATCGAGTTTCGAGTTGCTGAGTACCTAAACGAACAGGACCCCTTCAAGTCGTCAGGTCGCTGGCGCCGCCAAGACCCCGGCTTCCCGGACACAGTATTCGAAGGGGGCGTCAGCCCACGGCCTGGCTTCGAGATAAAAGCCTGGTTTCCTCTCGCGACTGAGATAACCGCACGGTTCCGTGAGAGTCAGAACAACTTGGCGACAACGCAACCCATGTATGCATGCTCGCTTGGTTGCCAGAGCATCTCGTCAACGGCAGACCATGTATTGTTGATGTTGTTGTTGTGCCCGCGCTTTCAGTAGCGATCGCACGGGATAATCATTACCATGATCCGCCGGATTACCTGGTCATTGAACCTGAGGACACCGCCGATCGGACGCAGAACCTCCAACAAAGAAACACCAATGGATACAAGTTCCAGGGCAGCGGAAGTGACTTCGCCAAGGCTCAGAAAATCGTGGCTTCGTGGGGCAAAGATATGAAGAAGTTCAACCCTACGAGAGAGTACCAGGAAAGGCTGCGTCAACTACTGTCTCGGTTCACTTATCGGCTAGATACCAACTTCGCGAAGATGGATAGAATCGTCCACCCCGACATCGAGGCTTTCAAAACGCGTGTCCTTGGCATGACCGTCGCCGGAATGCCTCTAGTTGAATGGGCACGGACCATTTCCAGCGATGAAGATGAGCGGATTAGGGAAGCTTTCCGGAAGAATCTCGCTATTTGAGAAGAACACCCTGGCGTGCTTCCTGAAGTCTAACCAATCCGTATTGGTAGTATGTTTGGTCGATTTCGCACCCGTAGGCCCTGCGCTCCAGCTTTCTCGCAGCTACGCAGCCTGTAAACAAGCCACCGAAGGGCTCCCACACGACATCACCCGTAGAACTTGCTGCCTCGATAAGCATACTCATGAGGTCCAGTGGTTTTTGATTGAGGTGGACTGCCTTGCCGTTCTTGCCATCGACCTTGATTCGCTCCTTGCCATTGAGAGGCGGTCTTTCCCAAACGTTCGTTATTCCGTGGGGACACTTGAACTTTGAGCGCATGGCGGCCCATTCCCTCGCTGTCGCTGGGCGTCTCCCATTGAGCGAAAAGTACGGCCTTCCATCGGGTTTGCCGTGCCGATTAGCATAGCTCTGGAGTTTTTCAAACATTTCAGGAGGTGGAAAGTACCAAAGGTGTCCTTGGTCAAGGTACTTTCGCACAGCGGCATCGGCGACTTCGCACGCGACATTGGCCATACGAAGGGCAAGGCCAGTACGTTTCCATTCATTCAATAGCCATTGCTTAAGCGGCTGACCGTTGATGCGGGCTTCTAGCACATAGTGAACACAGACTTCGGTGACCACTGGCAACCGCCTGATTGTTGCTGTATTGACGTTCCCGGCAATATGAGCCTTGCCCTTGTTCCAGATATTGCACGAAACATATCGCCATCCATACTTCTCTAGCACGGGATGGACAGCAGCCCAGCCGATTTCCGAGTTCCAAAACCACAGACTAGTAGCGGGCGTTGCCGCCGACGCCCACGCTCGGATATGAGGTTCATACCACCCCGGAAGCTCAAAGTGGTCTGAAGTGTCTCCCTCGAAGCCAAGGACGCCGTACGGACCATCTGAAATGATCACCGCCGGGGACGGCCAGTCTTTGTAGTAATCACGGCTATCCCCGAAAAAGACTTTCACATACTCGTCCTCCCACATTGATTCTTTGGGTGAACCGGAAAGTCTTATGGCTTTGCCCCGCCCCACTGTACTTGGTGGAGTATGTTTCCGACTCGTTGTCCGGGATTCTTGACTCAACGAGGAGGAGGATTCTTGCCCGCGCACCACGTTGCCTGTGACCTCACCCGCGTTGAGGGTAAGCGATTCTGCCATGTCGTGCAACTCCTTTTCCCGTGGGCAACCTTCGCTTGCGTTATCCTCCTGATGCATGTTGCGTTCCAATCTTCGCTTTATCTTCGCCCAGTATTTTGCTACACTTATCCGAGGAAGTACAGTGGAATCCAGCAAGTTAGGCTCGAAATGAAAAAGCAATTCCCAACTCGGAACACTCCGAAAAAGCGGCGCCGAAAGCTGACCCGCAACCCTTCGACTCCGCTCAGGGCAGGTCAAATCGAGGCGATGAAGGAGTTCATCCGAAACCTGAAGGGGTCCCTAAAGGGTGGCCGAGCCTACGAAATCCTGATGGAAGAGCGCCGCCGCGACCTCGCCCGCGGAAAGTAGTCACGGCCTATCTGTGTTCATCCGTGCTTGTCCTGAGCGGGGTCGAAGGGTTCATCTATGGTTCCAGAGCCTTTTTCCTTCGGCGGATCGGCTTCGGCAGGCTCAAGCGGCGGTGGTGGCGCTGGCAGGGGCATCCGCTCGGCCTCGCGGCTGAGCGGCGAGCGGCCGCTCCACCACGTCGTGTCCATCGGATAGACCACCGGGTCGAAGATGACCCAGTAGAAGTGCCAGACCAGAATCGCCAGGCTGGCGAGAATGGCCTCATAGAAATGCACCGCGGTGGCGGCGTCGCTCACCCACTTGGGGAACCACCGCAGCGTAAAATTGGTGAACCACAGCAGCAGGCCGGTCGCGCCCATCACCACCGTGCCCCACAGAAACGCCCAGTACTCCGCCTTCTCGATGTAGCCCACCTCGACGCCCTGCGGCGGCCGCTCCGCCCGCCCGAAATAAAACCGCAGCCGCTCGACCAGCTCGCTCAGGTCGTGCCGCCCCGGCAGCATCGCCGCAATGCACTTGCGCGCCCGCGCGCTCACCGCCAAGTGCACCGCGTGAAAAACCACCGCGCCCAGCAGCACCACGCCCGCGATCCGGTGCAGCCACCCGCGCAGCCCCAGCTCCGCCTCCCACGCAATCACCGGCCGCGCCCACCAGCTCTCCGGATACTTGAGCGCGAAGCCGGTGTAGACCAGCAGCGGGAAGCTCAGCATCACGAACCAGTGCGCGACGCGGAAGGCGAGCGACATTCTTTCTTCCAAGCCTGAAACGGTCGAGAGTTCCCGCGGGGGCCGCGAGCGCGCTTTGCGCAGAAAGTCGAGCAGGTTGTGCAGCAGCATCCCGCCGACCACCACCCAGATGAGCGGCAGATAAATCAGCCGCACGTAGTAGGTCGCCGCGTAGCGCGCTTCGGTCGGCACGATGTGCACCGGCCCCAGCGCGAACCGCGTCCCCGCGCCCGGGTGGCACTGCCCGCAGGTCTGCGCCAGGTTCGACGCATGAATGTGCGAGCGCGGGTCCGACGACGGCTGGATGTCGTGCACGCCGTGGCACGAGGCGCAGTTGGCCACCGTCTGCACCCCCGCGCGTGCCGCCAGCCCGTGGTAGCTGTCGGCATACGACGGCACTTTGTCGAGCGGCAGCCCGTACTTCTCGCTCAGCCGGATGTCGGAGTGGCACCGCCCGCAGGTTTGCGTCGGCACGTTGGTGGCGAAGACGGGCGAACCCGGCTCCTTCGGCGAAAGAATCCGGTGCTCGCCGTGGCAGTCGGTGCAGACCGGCGCGTCCCGCACCCCGCGCGCCGCCGCCGCCCCGTGCACGCTGGCGGCGAACGCTTGCGCGATTTCCTGGTGGCACGAGCCGCAGGTCTGCGGCACCCGCTGCCGGTGAATCATCGACGCCGGGTCGGTGTGCGGAAGAATCTCATGGCTTCCGTGGCAGTCGTTGCAGGTGGCTCCACCGCGCCCTTCCGCCAGCGCGCGCGCGTGCACGCTCAGGCGGTAGGCTTCCAGCGGCCGCGCCACCGGGATGCGGAACTTCGCCACCAGCTCCGGGTTGGCGTGGCACACGCCGCAGGTTTCCGCCAGCCGCGAGGGATGCGCCGGCGACGCTGGCTCGCTGCGCGCCATCAACGTATGGATGTCGGCGTGGCACGACGCGCAGCCCGGCGCCTCGGGAACCCCGTTCGCCCGGTCGCGCCCGTGGATGCCGGCAGCGTACTTCGCCACCACCTCGGCGTGGCAGGCGGCGCAGTCCACCTTCCTCACGCCTTCGGGATGGGGAAACTTCTCCGCGCCCGCGTGGCAGTCGGTGCAGGAAAGAAACCCGTGCACACTCTCGGCGAACTTCTGGTGGTCAACCTGATGGTGGCAGTCGCTGCAGGCGGGAGCGGGCTCAGCCGCTTGCAAACCCAGGGAGAGGCCGGTGCAGGCGAGCGCAGCGGCGAGCAGCCCCAAGCATGTCGCTGCCCGCACCGGCATGACTGCCGCAGTCATGAGTCTCTCCCTGTACCACAAACAAAACCGAATTGGCCAGAATTATCCGCATGGCAGTAGCGTGGCGCTCAGCCGGTCCATCAGCGCGTGCAGCCGCTCGTGCGTCCCCGCGCCCATCTTGTCCACTTCCGTGCGCTCGAAGGCCGCCACCATCTCGGCTTGCTCTCCCGGGCTCAACAGCCGGTCGGCGAGCACGAACAGGATGTGGTTCTCTTTGTCGATGTGCTGCCGCAGCAGCGTGGCGTAGCGCCGCATCGCCTCCGCCCAACGCTTGCCCGCCATCCCGTCGCCCTTCCCGTAGGCTTCGGCCGCAGCCGTCATGCGCTCCATCTGCGCCCGGCCCTGCGTGTGCTCGTCCATCATCACTCCGATGGGCCCGCCCGCGCGCAGCAGCCCCTTGCGCTCCAGCAGCGGGAACAGCAGGTCTTCTTCCTTGCCGTGGTGGCAGCGGTCGGCGAACAGGCGGAAGAACTCCAGCAACTGCGCGAGGATTTCGGGCTCGACCTTGGCTCCGGCCGTCAGCCGGTCCGCCGCCGCCGCGCTTACGTCCAGCATGCGCAGGATGGCCTCGTGCTCCTGCCGCAGGATGTCGGTGGCCGTCTTCACCGCCACGGGTTCGCTCATGGGTCTTACGCCGCCACCGGCTGTGTGAAGTTGATGGCCCGGTTGATGATGCGCCGGATTTCCTCCAGCGGCGTGTAGGAGGTCACGTAGTCGAACGCGCCCCGCGCCATGCAGGCCACGTAGCCTTCCATGTCCGCCGCGCCCGATAGCACCACGAACGGGACTCCGGCCTTGAGCTTGTCCACCCACGCCAGCGCCTGCTCCGCCGCCCGCTTCTCCGTCGGCAGGTGCAGCAGCACCAGGTCCGGCGGCGGCTCCAGGAAGACATTGGCCGTCCCCCAGTAGGCCGCGTACACCAGCTGGTAGCTCCCGGCTGCTTCCAGCGCCCCGTACAGGTCGCTGAAGGCCCTCTCCGACCCGACTACCAGGATCCTCGGAACTTTCCTTTTCATTGCCCTGCGCTCCTCGCTGCTCAATGGGAGCAGACTTCTTCATCTGCCCTTCACCCTCTTGAGCACGTGGCGTGCCGAGACTCGGACAACCGCAGGGACTCTAACCGCCCCCTGAAGAATGACTTAGAAGGGTGTCCTCCCGCCCCCTCGCTCCCCGGGGCTGAAGGTGGGTTCAATCACACGGCCGGTTGGCGTTTTACCCCACGTCCGAAGGCGGGCCCGTTGGTGCTTTGGGAAGGGCGGGGTTTTCCCTCTTGATCACTGCGTCCGTCAACGGCGGGTCTTGTCCAGCATCCCCTTCACTTTCTCCACCAGCACCGCCGGGTCGAAGATGGGCTTCTGCAAATAATCGTCCGCCCCCGAGGCGGCCAGGAACCGTTCCCGGTCTCCCTCCATGGCGTGCGCCGTCGCCAGCAGCACCGGGATATGCGCCGTGGCCGGGTCGTCCTTAATCAACCGCGAAAGCACCAGCCCGTCCACCGCCTGGCCCCGGAAGGTGAAGTTGGCCAGCGAAATGTCGAGCAACACCAGGTCAATCCCGCCCGAGCGCGCCAACTCCAGCGTCTCTTCCGCGCTTCGTCCTTGCAGGCAGCGGAACTTCCCCGCGCGTTCCAGCGCCAGCGTGTAGAACTTCGCCACGTTGGGGTTGTCTTCCACGATGAGAATCGTCGCCATGCGCAATCGAGAAGGATACTACAAAGGCCTTCCGGCTCTAGAGCGACGTCGGACAAAGCGCTGCTCGGCCCCATGCGCATTCCTCGCCGCTACTCTTCGAGGGCAGACAGGAATCTGCTTTTCTTGCCCTTAGCTCTTCTGAGCCGCCGCCACCAGCTTCGCCAGCGCCGCCCGCAGCTGCTCCGGGTCGACCGGCTTCCGCAGCACCGGTGGCCGCGGCGTCAATCCCCGCCGGTCGAAGCTCGCCCCCGCCTTCTCCGGGTCGTGTCCCGTCACCAGCACCCCGGGCAGGGAAAACCGCTCGCGCAGCGTGGCCAGCAGGTCGATGCCGTCGCCGTAGGCCTTGCTGGGGCTCACCGGCAGGCCCCAGTCCACGATGGCTGCCGCGGGGTGGAAACGCTCGGCGGCGTCCAGCGCGTCCGGGAAGCTCTCCGCCGTCACCACCGCGAACCCCTCCTTCGCCAGCAGTTCCTTCAGGTACTTGCGGAAGACCGGGTCGTTGTCCACCACCAGAAGTCGGGTGCCGTTCGCCGGCCCCGCGATGGCCAGCGTCTCCTGCTCGGCCCGGTGCGGCCGGTCTTCGGCGACCCCGAAGACGGGCACGCTGAAGCGCACCACCGTCCCCAGGCCCTCCCCGGCGCTCTCCAGCTCGATCTGCCCGCCCATCATCTCCACCAGCCGCCGGCTGATGGCCAGCCCCAGCCCGCTGCCTCCGTGCCGCCGCGTGAAGCTCGAATCCACCTGCTTGAACTTCTCGAACAAGCCCTCCTGCTTCTCCGGCGGGATGCCGATGCCCGTGTCCTGCACTTCCATCAACACGTGCCCGGGCACGCGCTCGGTGTCCGCCCGCAGCGTCACCCAGCCCTCCTCGGTGAACTTCACCGCGTTCCCCAGCAGGTTGATGAGCACCTGGCGCAGCCGGTCTGTGTCCGCGCGCACCGCGGGCAGCACCGCCGAGGCTGTCTCGTCCACCAGTTGCAGCTCTTTTTCCTGCGCCTGCACCTGCACCACCATCAGCACCTGGTCGAACAGCGGCCGCAGCTCCACCCGCTTCAGCTCCAGCTTCAGCTTGCCCGCCTCAATTTTTGCGATGTCCAGGATGTCGTTGACGATCCCCAGCAGGTGCTGCGCGCTTTCATAGACCTCCCGCAGCAGTTCCCGCTCCTCCTGCGGGTTCTGGCACAGCCCGTCCAGGATGAGCTTGGTGAACCCCAGGATGGAATTGAGCGGCGTCCGCAGCTCGTGCGACGTGTGCGCCAGGAATTCGTCCTTGGCCCGGCCCAGCTCGGCCAGCTCCAGGTTGGCCGCTTCCAGCCGCTGGTTCAACGCCCGCAGCTCCTGCACGCTGGCTTCGAAATAGCTCTCGCACATCAAGTTCAGGTCGAGGTCGAGGATTTTGCTCAGGGCGCGCTTGGTTTGCGTGGCCCGTTTCGCTTCCATCCCGGTCCCGTCGATGGTTTTCAGCAGGAAGATCCGCACCACGTTCATGGCGCTGATGACGTACTTCTGCGGCACGCCCACCTGCACGTGCCGCTTGCCGATCTCGTACCGCTCGCTCGCGTAGGCCTCGTCGTAGCGCCCCTGGAACAGCCCCCGCGCCCAGCCCTGCAGCGTCCCCTTCAGCCGGGTCATCTGCGCCGGACCGCTGAACACCCGCGCCGCGTTGGGGTGCTCCAGGATTTTGCGGTAGAAGAGCTCCGCCATCGCCGGAAAGTGCGGCTCCAGGTGCGGGCCGATCTCCACCAGCAGCCGCGCGTCGGCCTCGCTGAAGCCGACGTAGCTCTTCATCTCCTCGAGAAAGGTGTTCATTGCGCTTGCCGCCGCTCCTCGGCTCGCGGCATAATCGGGCTTGCCCTGAGCCCGCCGCGGCGGGCGAAGGGTCTCATCATAACACTGGCCTCGAGCCGGGGGAGAGCGAGATTCCCGTCACCGTGAGCTGGACCTCGGAGTTGCGCCAGGCCTTTGCCGCCCTGCGCGCCGGCGCCCCCGCCCGCGTCTCCTTCGCCGCTCGCGACGACCGCGTCGGCGACGTCGGCCGCGAGTTCAACCGTCTGGCCGACGCCCTCGCCCGCTGCGGCCCCGGCGGCTTGACCCGCGAGCAGGCCCACTCCCTCCGCAACCGCCTCGCCGGTGTCCTGGCCGTGCTCCACGTCCTGCGGGTCACCGGCGAAGTGACCACCGAGGAGGAGGAAACCCTGGCGCACGCGCTCGCCGACGCCAAGGAGCTGGACGCGCAGTTGCGCGCCGGGTGACACGAGTTCATGCCGAAGCCCAAAATCCTCGTGGTCGACGACGAGAAGCTGGTGCGCGAGTCCCTGCAGGAGTACTTCGAGCACCAAGGCTATCCCGTGGTCTCCGCCGAAAATGCTGCCGAGGCCGCCCGCCTCATGGCCGACGAGCAGCCCCAGGCCGTCCTGCTCGATGTCCGCCTCCCCGACCGCACCGGCATCGAGCTGCTGGCCGACTGGAAGGACGCCGGCGTTCCCGGCGCCGTCATCCTCATGACCGCCGACCCTAAGCTCGACGACGTCAAGGCCGCCATCAAGCTCGGCGCCTACGACTTCGTCTCCAAGCCCCTCGACTTCGACGAGCTCTCCGTCACCCTTCACAACGCCTTCGAGGCCACCACCCTCCGCCGCGAAGTCCGCACCCTCCGCGACGAAGTCCGCAAGCGCATGGACTACCACGAAGTCGTCGGCGTCTCCGCCGCCATGCGCCAGCTCATGGACTTCGTCCTCAAGGTCGCCCGCAGCGAGGCCCGCACCATCCTCATCACCGGCGAGAGCGGCACCGGCAAGGACCTCGTCGGCAAGGTCATCCACTTCGAGTCCAGCCGCGCCGACAAATCCTTCGTCGCCCTCAACTGCTCCGCCATCCCCGAGACCCTGCTCGAAACCGAGCTCTTCGGTCATGAGAAGGGCGCCTTCACCGACGCCAAGGCCATGAAGCAGGGCCTGTTCGAAGTCGCCGACCAGGGCACCCTCCTGCTCGACGAAATCTCCGAGATGTCCCCCTTCCTCCAGGCCAAGCTTCTGCGCGTGCTCGAGGACCAGACCTTTCGCCGCGTCGGCGGCGTCCGCGACCTCAAGGTCGACGTCCGCGTCATCGCCGCCACCAACCGCGACCTCGAGCGCGCCATGGCCGAAAAGCATTTCCGCGAAGACCTCTACTATCGCCTCTCCGTCATCACCCTCCACCTCCCGCCCTTGCGCGACCACAAGGACGACGTCCTGCCCTTGGCCGAGTTCTTCCTCCGCCACTACAGCCAGGAATTCCGCAAGCCCATGGACGGCCTCGCCGAGGAGCTCAGGCGCGTCCTGCTCAACTACGACTGGCCCGGCAACGTGCGCGAGCTCAAGAACGCCATCGAGCGCGCCATGATCCTCGAGGAAGGCCGCGTGCTCACCCCCGACTACCTCCCCATCCGCGTCATCGCTCCCGCTTCCGGCCCCGTTGCCGCTGCCGCCGCCGCGGGCGAAACCTGGCGCACCGTCGGCGACGGCCGCCGCATCCCGGTCTGGGACATCCCCGCCGGCGGCACCAGCCTCGAGCAGGTCGAGCGCATGCTGGTCGAGCAGGCCCTCAAGCAAGCCCGCGGCAATCAGAGCGAAGCCGCGCGGCTCCTCGACATCAGCCGCGACGCCCTCCGCTACAAAATGAAAAAGTTCCGCCTCGAAGAAGTGCGCTAGCAGCTTCTTGGTAGCGCCGGCTTCTGTAGCGCCGGCATCCTGCCGGCCGTTTCGTAGCCAGAATCGAGCCGTTTCGAGGAATCTGCTTTTCAACCCCTGAATTGCGGCAAGGCTCCCGCTGCGGCGTCTTTCCACTCAAACGGAGACGGCACCCGAGTGGACCGTAGCGGTAACCCCCAAACCAATCATGGAGTTGCAGGAATCCCCCGACTGGCCCCCAAGATGCATTGCAAAATACGACAAAGGAGGTGTGGAAAAAATGAACAATCTGCTGAAGGGACTGGCCTTGGTCGCGCTGGCGGCGCTTCTGATGGCCCCGCTGCTCTCCGCCGCCGGGAACGCCGAGGCCGGCAAGACTGTGTACGACAAGAAGTGCGCCACCTGTCATGCTAAGGACGGGGCCGGCAACCCCGGCATCGCCAAGGCCCTGAAGGTCGAGCTCCGCCACCTGGACTCGAAGGAAGTCCAGGCCAAGTCCGACGCCGAATTGAAGAAGGAAGTTCTGGAAGGCACTGGTAAAATGAAGGCGGTGAAACTGACCGACGCCGAAGCGGCTGACGTGATCGCCTTCGTGCGCACATTGAAGAAATAGGTATTGGGCTCTTCGTAGCCGAGCAGTGGTCCAGCACGACACCAGCGGGTTTGCTCTCGCCGCTAGGCCGGCAGCACACCTGTCTTGTTCCCGCCAGGATTTGCCGTCAGGCAACTCAACCTACTGGGGAGGTGAACGGTTATGACCCGCAACCCGGCCGCCACACGCGCGCAAGGCCTTATTCTGCTGCTGGGAGTCCTGCTCGGTTCTGCGCTGTTGGCCGCTCAGGCGCCGGCGCCGCCGGCGCCGCGAGTGTCGAGGGAAGGCCAGGCTTGCGTGGAGTGCCACGCCTCCATGAACCCGGGCATTGTCGCGCAGTGGCGCGGCAGCGCCCACGCGCGCGGGGGCGTGGACTGCTACTCCTGCCATCGCGCCCAGGAGGGCGACCCGGCGGCGTTTGACCATTACGACCGCCGCATTACGGTCATCGTTACGCCCAACTACTGCGCCCCTTGCCACGACCAGGAAGCCAGGGAGTTCGCCGCCAGCCACCACGCCCGCGCGGCGCAATTCATCGGCTCTCTCGACAACATGCTGGGAGAGATCGTGGAGGGCGGACCGGCGGCCCAGAACGGCTGCCGGCAGTGCCATGGCAGCGAAGTCGTGTCCTTGGGCGACGGCAAGTTCGACCCCGCCACCTGGCCCAACAGCGGCATCGGCCGAGTCAATCCCGACGGGAGTCGAGGCACCTGCGCCGCCTGCCACGGGCGCCACGCCTTCAGCTCCGCCCAGGCGCGCCAGCCGGAGAACTGCGGCAAGTGCCATATGGGACCGGATCATCCGCAAGCCGAGATTTACAACGAATCCAAACACGGCATCCAGTTCCGCGCCCACATCAACGACATGAACCTGCAATCGAAAACCTGGGTCGTCGGAAAGGACTACTGGGCGGCGCCCACCTGCGCGACCTGTCACATGAGCGCCACCGCCAACCAGCCGATTACGCACGACGCCGGCGCCCGCATCGGCTACACCCTGCGGCCGGTCATCAGCTACAAGCTGGAGAACTGGGAGGCGCGGCAGAACGCCATGAAGGACGTCTGCTCGGCCTGCCACCAGGCCGGTTGGGTGGATAACTTCTACGCCCAGTACGATGCCACCATCGAGCTCTACAACAACAAGTTCGCCGCGCCCGCCAAGGCCATCATGGACCAGCTCTATGCGGAGAAGAAGCTCACCCCCACCCCCTTTGACGACAAGATCGAGTGGACCTACTACGAGCTCTGGCACCACGAGGGCCGCCGCGCCCGTATGGGCACCGCCATGATGGGCCCCGACTTCACCCAGTGGCACGGCTTCTACGAGGTGGCCAAGCACTTCTACAACAAGTTCCTGCCCGAAGCCGAAGAGCTCTCGCCGGGAATCACCGCCGCGCTCCTGGCCACCGACGAGCATCGCTGGAAGAAAGGACTGACCCCGGAGGAGATCAAGAACGTCCTCGAATTCTACAAGAAGCGCTACGGGCAATGACCCGCCTTGTATCGTCGGGATTCCCGCTGGTAGTCTAGGCGCTCGGGTTCAGCCGGCCGAGCCAGGGAGAACAGGATGGAAACGGAGACAACGGAGCATACCGAGGGTTCGGGCCGGCGCCGCTTTCTCGAAGTCCTGCTCGGCTCCAGCCTCGCCGCCTCGGTGGTCTCGGTCCTCTATCCCATCCTGCAGTTCGTCCTCCCGCCGCGCGCCGCCGAGCTCGACGCCGACACGGTCGTCGCCGCCAAGGCCGACGAGTTGGCGCCCAATTCCGCCAAGATCTTCCGCTTCGGCAACCGTCCCGGCATTCTGATTCGCAGCGCCGATGGCAGCTACCGCGCCTTCAGCGCCACCTGCACCCACCTCGACTGCACCGTGCAGTACCGCAAGCGCGAGAGTGACATCTGGTGCGCCTGCCACAACGGCGTCTACGACCTCCAGGGCCGCAACGTCAGCGGGCCCCCGCCGCGCCCGCTGGAGGCCTACGACGTCCACGTCCGCGGCGACGAGATCGTCGTCGCCCGGCAGCAGAAGGCTTGACGTGAGGAAGCTCGCCGCCCGCCTCTACGCCTGGCTCGACCTCCGCCTCAACCTCGACGACCTCATCGCTCCCCTCCGCCACAAAACTGTCCCCGTCCACTACTTCTCCTTCTGGTACTACCTGGGCGGCATGACCCTCTTCCTCTTCTTGGTGCAGATTGGCACCGGCATTCTCCTCCTGCTCTACTACCGGCCCTCGCCCGGCGAGGCCTTCGAGAGCGTCCAGTTCATCATGACCAAAGTTCGTTTCGGCTGGCTCATCCGCGGCCTGCACGCCTGGGCGGCCAACCTGCTCATCTTCACCGCCGTGCTGCACATGTTCTCCACCTTCTTCCTCAAAGCCTACCGCGCCCCGCGCGAGCTCACCTGGATGAGCGGCTGCGTGTCGTTGTTCCTCTTCCTGTGCTTCGGCTTCAGCGGCTACCTGCTGCCGTGGAACGAGCTCGCCTTCTTCGCCACCAAGGTCGGCACCGAGATGGCCGCCGCCGTGCCGCTCATCGGCCACTGGCTGCTGGTCTTCCTCCGCGGCGGCGAGGAAGTCACCGGCGCCACCCTCACCCGTTTCTTCGGCTTCCACGTCGCTGTGCTTCCCGGCATCACCCTTCTCTTCCTCGCCATCCACCTCGGGCTCATTCAGCGCCAGGGCATCAGCGTCCCGCCCGGCATGGACCGCGCCATGCACGGCCTCGCTTACTTGCGCAAGCATGACCCGGAGGCGGCGAGGACGTGGATGGAGGCCGCCGGCTCGCCTGAGATGCGCGAGATGCGCTTTTTCCCCAACTTCTTCCTGCGCGAGCTGATGGCCTGGTACGTCGCCTTGGGCGTCCTCGCCACCCTGGCCGCCTTCGATCCCTGGGAGCTGGGCGTCAAGGCCGACGCCTTCGCCCCCACACCCGCCGGCATTCACCCGGAGTGGTACTTCCTGGCCGTTTTTCAAAGCCTGAAGCTGCTGCCGGCCAAACTCCTCTGGATTGAGGGCGAGCAGTTCGGCCTGCTGGTCTTCTCCGCCGCCGCCCTGGCCTGGTTGCTGGTTCCGTTCATTGACCGCAACCCCGAAGGCCGCAGCGGTCGCATCCTCAAAGTCGTGGGCGTGGCTGTCGTGCTCTACTTGACCGGAATGACGGTTTGGGGCTGGCTGGGCTGACCCGATGAGAACACTCCGCTTCAGCTTGCTCGCGGTGCTGGCGCTCGCCGCCACGCTCGCCGCCCTCTCCCAGTCGCCGCCGGAGACCAAGCCCGCGGACGCTTGTCTCGCCTGCCATTCCATCCTCGAGGACGAACCCTCCAAGCAATTCGTCGACGATATCCACGGCACCCGCGGGCTGACCTGCGCCGCCTGCCACGGCGGCGACCCCACCGTGGACGACATGGCGGCCGGCATGAATCCCGCCAAGGGCTACATCGGCATACCCAAGCGGGCTCAAATCCCTCAGCTCTGCGCCCGCTGCCACTCCGACGCCGCCTTCATGCGCACCTACAACCCTTCGCTGCGCACCGACCAGTTGCAGCAGTACCGCACCAGCGCTCACGGCCGGCGCTTGGCACAGGGAGACACGGGCGTGGCCGTCTGCACCGACTGCCATAGCGTCCACGGCATCCGCCCGGCCTCCAACCCGTTGTCGAGCGTCCATCCCCTGCGCCTGCCGGAAACCTGCGCCACCTGCCACGCCAATCCGGAGCACATGAAGCCCTACAAGATTCCCACCGACCAGTTCGCCGACTACCGCGCCAGCGTCCATTTCCAGACCCTCGAGGGCGGCGACCTCTCCGCTCCCACCTGCGCCACCTGCCACGGCAACCACGGCGCCGCGCCTCCCGGCGTAGCTTCGGTCGAGCGCGTCTGCGGCACCTGCCACGTCTTTCAGGAGCAGCTTTTCGACCGCAGCCCCCACAAGGAGCCTTGGGCGGGCCTGGGCTTTGCCTCCTGCTCCACCTGCCACAGCAACCACCGCATCGAGCGCACCCGCGATGTTCTGGTGGGGACGTCGCCCGACGCCGTCTGCGTCCGCTGCCACGTCGAAGGCGACGCCGGCTGGACCACGGCGGGGAACATCAACTCTCAACTCTCGCGCCTCGACACTTCTTTGCAGGACGCCACCGGCGTGCTCGACCGCGCCGAGCGCGCCGGCATGGACGTCAGCGAAGGCCGCATCACTCTCGGCAATGCCCACGAGAAGCTCATCAAAGCCCGCGTCGACGTCCACGCCTTCAACGCTCCGGAAGTTCAGGCGACCGTCGAAGGCGGCCTCGGGCTCGCCGGGCAGGCCCACCAGGCCGGCCTCGATGCTCTCGCCGAGCTCGCCTTCCGCCGCAAAGGACTGGCTCTCTCCCTCATCATCATCGCTTGGGTGGTCCTGAGCCTCTGGCTCCTCATCCGCCACCTCGAGCGCCCGCGCCAAATCTCCCGCCAGTGACCAGCGGCGACGAACGCCTGCCTGCCGCACAGGCAGGCGCCTAACCCGCCGGGGCTGCGTTCGTCGCCTGCCCTGAGCGAAGTCCCGACAAAGTCGGGACGGAGCCGAAGGGTCGGCCGTTGCTGAAAAAGACCGACGAGGAATGCGGCCCCGATTCCATCGGGCCCAAGCACGCATTCCTCGCCGCTACTCACCCTGCCTTTGAAGGGCGGGGTTTTAACCCCGCCGTAACGCGCGGCCCATCACTAATAGGGCTTTAGCCCCTGAAGTCTTAGCCCCTGCCTTCTGCGCACCTTGTCGCCACCCGCGACATTTTGTTCAGCATCGGACAGCCGTTGTTCTAGGGCGCCACCCGCAACCGTCCTCGAATCTTGCACTTCTGTTTTCCACCCGAATGGCACGGAGAATGCATCCCACGGAGTGGGACTACATTGGAGGTGTGTCATGAAGAATCTGAAATGGCTGGGCCTGCTGGGTCTCGTGCTCGCGCTGGTCATCGCACCCGTGCTCTGGGCCGGCGGCAACGCCGAGGCCGGCAAGGCGGTCTACGACAAGAAGTGCGCCTCCTGCCACGCCAAGGACGGCGCCGGCAATCCCGGCATCGCCAAGGCCCTCAAAGTCGAGCTGCGCCACCTGGGCTCGAAGGAAGTGCAGGCTCTGAAGGACGAAGAGCTGAAGAAGTTCATCACCGACGGCACCGAGAAGAAGAAGCCCGTCAAGGGGCTGAGCGACGACGAGATTGCCAACGTCATCGCCTACGTCCGCACCCTGAAGAAGTAGTACCATCGGGGGCGATGAAGCGGCACCCCAGCCTGCACCCGCTCAGCGAGCACCACCACCACGCCCTGGTGCAGGCGCTCCTCATCCGCCGCGCTGTCGGCGAGTCACCCCGCCGGCGCAACGACGCTGTCCGTCGCGTCGCTCGCGACTACCTCCGCTTCTGGCAAGCTACCGGACGCCTGCACTTCCGCGAAGAGGAGGAGGTGCTGCTGCCGGCGCTCGCCCGCCACGTCGCCCTCGACGCCGAGCCGGCCGTGATGCGGATGCTTGCCCAGCACGCAGCCATTCGGGCTCGCGTTGAACAACTTTCCGCGAGCCTGGCCGCAAAGCGGGACGTCGAGCCGGAGCTGACCGCGCTTGGCCAACTTCTCCACGACCACGTCCGCCTCGAAGAGAACCAGGTGTTCCCTCGCATCGAAGCCGTCCTGACCGAAAAAGAGTTGCGGCTTCTCGTGCGGCGCCTCACCCGCCTTCACGGCCCGCCTCGCCACCGCACAGGCGCGCGAGTACGAAAACGGCGGACAAGCGCCGGCGGAAAACGGTAAACTCCGCCTGCCCCCGGAGGCTGGAAGGTGTTGCAAACCTCTGGTGTTGGGGTCAGGGCTTCAGCCCTGACATGAGAAGTCGCCAAGAAAGTAGGGGCTTTAGCCCCTTCTATGAAAGAGGCGTGCCTGTCAAGCGCGACGAGGCGGCAAGGCGGTCAAGCTTCTATGCGTGCTCGGAGCACAAAAGGTTGTTCGAACCCCGCCGCCCCATCTGAG
>Ga0114945_10000154_pt1 | contig 41083 bp, 47 predicted proteins | sample OV2TP3_FD_87194 | JGI IMG/M metagenome (GOLD analysis project Ga0114945, IMG submission 87194) | Hot spring microbial communities from Beatty, Nevada to study Microbial Dark Matter (Phase II) - OV2 TP3 | ecosystem: Environmental > Aquatic > Thermal springs > Hot (42-90C) | place: USA: Beatty... | reverse complement strand
GGTCGTCCCGCGAGGAACCGGATGCTCCCCGATGGAGTACTGAAAGACCAACTGCTTGGTTTGGGGATCGGCAAGGAGCACCGAGCCGGAATCCGCGCCGACTTCTTCGAGAGCGGTGCGAAGGGCCGTTTCGACCAGTTGGTCTATGTCGGTATGCTGAAAAAACTTCAGACTGAGGCGGCGAATCGCCTCCAACTCATGTTTCAGACGGCCGATTTCCTGAAGGCTGTCGTCAACATTCGGCATAGGTTCGTCCTTCCAGTGTCGCTCAGTGAACCGGATCCCCGATCGGAAGGATCCCCTCTTCTGAGGCCGTCGGTGAGCGAGTGTGTGAAGGGGGACGCCTCCTTTTTGGCGATCATCCAGTACGCCTTGAGATATTTCTCAACCCCCTGCTCCCCCAAGAACGCCGCGACCTCATGCGCCTCAATCGTGATGTTTTTGCGCACGTTCTCAAGGTCGCGTTCAGCCTGTTTGATTAAGCGCTTGACCTCAGTCCGCATGGCCACGGATTGTATCAGGCTCACCGAAGCATGGCAAAGGGAAGAAGGCGCTTCCCGTTGATAGTCGGCAAGCACCGGCCAGTGTGATTCACTGCCGTTTCATCCTCAGACGCTGTATGGTTCTTTCCAGGTTTTTACGGTTGAACACCCGCATCACAGTCACGACTGTTTCGTCAACCCGATAGAGTATACGGAAGTCGCCCGCGCGCAACCGATAGAGCGGAAACGGAAAGCCTTTAAGGCGTTTCATGCGAGGCAGCTTCCCAAACGGACGTTCTTCCAAGAAACAGAATGCCTGATTGATCCGACCACGATCAGAGGGAGTCAAACGGTCCAAGTCTTTCTCCGCCGCTCGAGTAAGCCGGACCGTGTACTCGATCATCAGGTCTTGTGTCGGGCCAAATACCTTTTCAGAGGAATGACCCGCCCAGCCGTCCGATCGCCCTCGGCCTCGGCGATCAGCCCCTTGATCTTTCGGCTGTGTTCGAGGACAAAGTCTTCAAGGTCATCCTCAGAGAGCGGGGTAATAGAAGCGGCCGGCTTCCCACGATAGGTGACGATCACGGCTTCCCCTTTCATGACATGGCGGAGCAGCGCGTTGGTCTTGTTTTTTAGCTCGACCGTGTTCGCAACTTTCATAATGGTCCTCCTGAGTAGATCGCGCTATTTTAGTAGCCAGCTATTATACAGGTCAACTTGTCCGCCTTCTTCCCGACTCATGCAATGGACCATGCCATCCCCACCCACCATCAGAACAGTCACCTGCCCCCCTCACCCTCTTACCAGCCGTTTCATCCTTTTGTCTCACGACAGCTTGGAAAGGCCGGACCCCGCCGTGCCATGAACTGCTCGATGGCCGCCAGGTCCTCAGTCATGCGATCAAGAAAAACCATCACCCCGGCCCGGTCCTCCACAATCCACGCGACCTTGGCATTCAGCATGAGCGGCTGATCTCCATTGGGCCGGTGCAGGCGAACCTGGATGAACTCATCCTTGTCCAACCGGAGGAAGAGACCATAGACGGACACACCACCGGCGCTGAGGTCGTTGACCTGCGCTTGCAGGGTGACTTTGTCGCCGGATAGCCCGACCGTGGCTTCCACTGAAATGCGGGGATACGGGGTTTTATGGCAGGTTTAGGAAAATGAAAGGCGCAACCGCGTCCCTTCCCTCAGTGAGGGAGGCTGTCGGATTACCCCTTCAACTTGCAGATCTCGATTCTGCGGGCTAACGTGGATACGCTACACGCTACCCTTATGTGATGAATTGGTCTTTGAAGAGAACGTGCTCCTTCACCGCCTTCTGTACCACTGCAAGGAGCTTCTCCTGCTCAACCGGCTTGATCAGGTAATCCACCACGCCCTGCTTGAACAGCTCCGCGGCGCCTTTGACTTCAGGGTATCCGGTCATCACGATTACGGGGACCGAGGGGAACTGGGATCGGAAATAGGCGATGGCTTCCATTCCATTGATCTTGGGCATATAGAGGTCGCAGATAATGGTGTCCACCATCAGAGCATTGTCGTCGGATTTGATGGCTTTGATTCCCTTCTCCCCATCCTCGGCATCAACCACCGTGTACCCGGCCTTGGTCAAGATTAAACGCACGGACGTTCGCACATCGGCCTCGTCGTCCACTACTAAGACTCTGCCCAATGACATGATGCCCTCCTTTCGACTGGTTGTCGCGAAGCCTAATTTAGAATGCGCGACGTGTCAAGGCCAAATTTTACGGTAGAATACGCCTAGTAATGCCTGTCAGGAAAAACCTGACACGATGTCAGGTTAACACCCTTACCTGAAAATTGGCATGACCCCCATTACCGTCCCACTATGGGAATAACCTCTCCATGAAACAAACCTCGCCAATGGGCAATAGCCGTGGTGTCACTTACCTTTTCCTCATGCTGGCTATCGTCCTAATGGGCCTCACTCTCACTGTCGCAGCCAAGCAGTGGAAGACGATGGTGCAACGTGAAAAGGAAGCCGAACTCCTCTTTCGAGGGATTGAGATTCAGACCGCGCTGGCGGCCTACTCTGCGACGATGAAAAAAGGGCGGGTCGTGCCAGGTGAAATCTATCCGCTGACTCTTGAAGAGCTCACTAAGTCACCCAAGCCGTTCCTACGCAAGGCTTATACGGACCCCATCATCGGAGGAGACTGGGAGTATGTCCGGGATCCGACCGGACGCATCAAGGGCGTGAAGAGTAAAAGCAAGGCGGAGCCGTTCAAGCAGCATGGCTTCCCCCCAGCCGTCCGGCACTTCGAAGGACTGACCAGCTACAATGCGTGGGTGTTTCAATACCCTTCCGCCTCGACTCCGCAACCCCCTCCCGCGCAACCGACTGCCCAGCCGCCCCCCCAGACTCAACCGGCCACTCCGGCACAACCTGCACCATGACGGCATGATGCATGATGGGGTCAGGCTTTGATATCTTAACAATCATCGTAGCTCGGCCCAGATGGCGAGCTGGGAGCGAAAGATCCACCGACGGGCACCGGTTGACAAGATGACGACGTTATCGTTCACTGTGCCGGACAGCACTGGTTCATCCGAGGAGAGATCCTGCTGGAAGAAACCCCCGGTGAAGGCCGAGAAGGCCAGCGCGCGGCGATCCGTCACCACCACCGCGACGTGATCAGCCATCAGAGTGTCGCGCACCTCTTCCCGAACGCCTAAGTCCTCAGTCTTCCAGCGTCCGAGTTGACCCTGAAAGCCATACAGGTGCTTATCGGTGCGCACCAACATCAGACGCGGCGACACGCGACGATCCTGAACCCGTTCAGACAGATCAGTGCGCAGCTCGCTCCAGCGCATCGTTTGGGAAGAGAATCCCAGGAGCCTGGCGGAAGTGTGGACCAAAGCATTCAACCCTTTCGATACAGTGCTCAGGACTTCCTCGCCTGCCAACAATTCCACCCGCATAAGCCCTTCGGTCGGAGTCGCGGCGAAGATTCGATCCCTGAACACCGTCACCAGAATCTGGTCCGTGATAGGACTCTGCGCGCCGGCCGGCGCCGCCAATACCAGCGCGACAAGAAACGGCAATGGGGTCAGACTTCTATATCTCAACTTCTATATCTCAACAATCTTTGCAAGCCTCGTCGCTTCCTTCTTTGTCCCCAAGTCCGTTTGCATGAGGCCGGCGATGCGGGAGAGCAACGAACTGATCGTCGCGGCATCCCGTCCCAAACACGCCGCCACCTCACTCACCCCATATCCGCACCGCCTTACCAATGTGTAGGCCGCGAGGGTTCGGAGCCTGGAGACCCTCCAACCCCGATCGGGACTTCTTAGCACCGCCGGCTCCACCTTGAGGGAAGCGGCCAGAGCCTTGAGCGCGCTCTCGAGAGGCCGCTTGGCCGCTTGCTCCGGCTTGTCCTCCCGTTCCGCCTGCACTTGTTTCCCGAATCCCTCCGTTCCTAAAAACCGCTGATCTTCGACCGCATAATACTCGTCCTGGTGCCCTTCGGCGAGCCCGTCGCGTACAAACCGTTGGTAGGCACCTCGGCCTCCGAACCACGCGAGTCCTCCAGCCGGATCGAGGATGTTCGTCGCATTGCCGGTGAGATAAACCCGATGTCCGCTATACGGGTACTGCTCAGGCAAGCGCACCAGCTTGGCGCGCACCGGGTTAAGGTGAATGTAACGGATCAACGCGAACAGGTAGGGCTCTTTCTCGCACACGATGGCCTTGTAACGGCCCTGAAATAAATGCCCAACTTTGTTGTGAACCCGGTTGAAGTACTGCGTGTAGGATTGCTGCACGCCCTGCATGAATTTGGCCAACGGCTCGACGGTGGTCTCAAGAAGCAGGTGGACGTGATTGGGCATGAGACAGTAAGCATGGATCACCACTCCATGCTTTCTTCTATACTTGGCGATGCGCTCAAGGTAGGCTTGATAGTCTTGCTCATGGAGAAAGGTCTTCTGCCGGTGATTTCCTCTGGCGATGACATGATAAAGCAATCCAGGAGCAAACACGCGAGGACGACGGGCCATGTTTTCAGATATCACGAGCCCGCGACAAAATCAAGATATCAAGGCCTGACCCCGTTTCTGCCGTTTCTGCTTCTGGTAGGTGGTGGTCCCAACGGGATTCGAACCCGTGTTTACGCCTTGAGAGGGCGCTGTCCTGGGCCAGGCTAGACGATGGGACCCCTGGTCGTGTCTGGAATACCGCAGCGTGGGAAAAGACAGGCGGTACCTTAACGGAAACGTGGCCGTCTTGTCAACAGATAAGGCCTTGCTTGGTAGCCCAGGGCCGGTCGCTCTCATGTTCGACCGCCTGGAAGAAGAAGAGCGGACTTCTCACACGTAACAGCAATCAGTGACTAGTCGGCTTGCGCAGGCGGTTCCCCTGCTGATATAAAGTTCCTGACATTCGCAGCATTCAACATAGGAATAGATGAGGAGTCTCTGTGGGTGGAACGAATCCATATATTGAAAAAGCCGAAGTCGAGCTGCCGAAAAAGGCGTATAAGGTGACCTTTCACAAGCCCGACGGCCCCCCAATCGTCTTCGAGGTGGACCCGACCAAACTCCCCTATGGCCCCACGGGCCTGCCAGGCAGCATCCTGGACATCGCGCTGAACGGAGGGGCCGCGGGTCTTGAATTGGAGCACGCCTGCGGCGGCGTCTGCGCCTGCTCGACCTGTCACGTGAAAGTCGTCAAGGGACTGGAGTCCTGCAACGAGCCTACGGATGACGAGCTTGATCAACTCGACGAGGCGCCGGATATCTCATTGAACTCGCGGCTGGGCTGCCAGTGTGTGCCGAACGGAAGCATGGATATTGAAATCGAGATTCCCGCCTGGAACAAAAACCTGGTCAAGGAAGGGCATTAACAGGCCGGCCCTCAATCGTACGTTTCAACTTTCATTGTTTTTCGTTCAAATCCAAGCTCCGTCAGGTAGGCCTTGAACGGACGGACAAAGGCTTTGGTGCCGCACACCATCGGCAGAATGTTCGTTCGGTCCTCCCCGAGAGACGCGACGATTTCCAGCTCGGACCGGCTTTCGCCGGCACCCGGTCCCTGCCCACCCAACACCGTCGGGATATAACGGAACAAGCCGTGTCCTGCGGCCAGGCCCGTGAACTCGTCATGGTAGATTTGCTCAGCCCGGCTCGGCGCGCCGTAAATCAAGGTCGCCTTTCGGGAGAGTCGGCCGGTGAAGAGATGCTTCAGGATGCACCGGATCGGAACGATCCCCGTATAGCGCGCAATCAAAAGGAGATCCAGGTTCAGCGGTTGGGGAACCACAAAATTGCCGTAGGGGCCCGACGCGATGACTTCGTCACCCTCGTTCAATGAAAAAAGATACCCGGAGCCAAGCCCTCCAGGCACACGGTCGAAGGTCAAGACCAACTGCCCGGTAGCCGACTCTGGCTCGGCCATGGAGTAGGCTCTCACCAACGGCGGGCGCGCGCCGATCGGCAGCTTCAGTGAAACCCATTGGCCCGGCCGAAAAGAAACCCGTGACTCCAGCGGGAGAAGGCAGACCTCGCGCACCGCCCGCGATAACGCGCGAACGCCGACGATCCTGGCGCGTTGCGAGGGTTCGCCCATTATGAACGCTGAAGCGGGAAGGAACCGGTGAACCGAAGCATGAGTGATGATGCTAGATTACCACCCGACCCGTATGGATTCAAGGCATTCGCTGTGGGACTGTTGACAGAACCGCCGACTCTGCTCTAGCATTTATTGCATTTGCACAGGCAATCAGCTGAATCCCAAAGGGACACCATGTCTCGCGCCGTTCGCACCCTGCCGTTCGCCCTGGCGATGGCCCTCCTGGCTGGCTGCACCTTTCATGAGATTGATACGTTTCCGAAGTGGTGCGAGCAGATCAAGGGCATTGACCTGGAAAAAAAATACAGCCCAGGGGGCCTGTTCTCCGTCTTGGTCAATGAAGAAGCGGTCCGCGATGACTTCGTGAAGTTCTTGAACTCCTTATACTCGGAAAACGTGCCGAATCGGACTCTGCGCATGGTTTGGCGTGAAGGCACGACGTTGCACGTCGTGAACCTTTCAACCGTCATGATAAGGGATCGCGCGAAGATAATCAGCGAGTTTAAAAAGCGGATCAGCCGGTACAACCAGAATCATTTCGTGGACAAGGGCGGCCCCTGCCTGTACGGGACAATCGCCGTGCTCTTCGACAACCTCACGATTCATTCGATGGTGACGGACCAGCGCGGGTCGAAATGGACCGACACTCCCACGGTGTTGAGCACCAGGCTCTAAACCGACTCACAGTCTTCAGGATCCTGCCGCAATACTCTCTGCCGGTTTCAACCCGGCGCCCACAGCGAGTCTCAGGAAGTCAGTGAAAGAGGAGTGGCTGGGGGACGAGGATTCGAACCTCGGTAGACAGATCCAGAGTCTGTCGTCCTACCACTAGACGATCCCCCAACCGGAAGTGTGGTAGCGCGCGTATTATCCGCAGCTCACGCCATCAAGTCAATGGCCTTCTTGAGCCGCGAGACCGTCCGGTCCCGTCCCAAAAGACACATGACATCAAAGAGCCCCGGACTTGCCGTCTTCCCCGTGAGCGCCACCCGGACAGGTTGGGCCAGCTTGCTCATCGAAAGTCCCGTCTCCGCCAACACGGTTTTGAATCCTTGCTCCAGCGCGTCGTGTTCGAACAAGGAAACCCGCTCCAGGACCGCGACCAACTTGGTAAAGGCCGGCTTCATCGCCGGGGTGAGGAATTTCTGCTCCGCTTCGGGGTCCACCGCGATTGTGTCCTGGAAGAAGGGCGTTGCCTTGTCGGCCATTTCCAGCAGCGTGTGCGACCGCTCGCGCAGGAGCACGATCAACCGTTCCAGCCAAGCGGCATCCGGTCGGTCCCGGTCGGTCAAGACCCCCTGCTTCTGCAAGAACGGGATGAGGAGATCAGCCACACGCTTGACGTCCGCATGGCGCAAGTAATGGTTGTTCAACCACAACAGTTTGTCCGGATTGAACGCCGCCGCCGACTTGGTGATGTGATCGAGCGAGAATTTTTCGATCATCTCCTGCACAGAGAACACTTCCTGATCACCATGCGACCAGCCCAACCGCACCAGGTAATTGACGAGCGCCTCGGGCAGGTAGCCCGCCTCCTGGTATTCCAGCACCGAGGTGGCCCCATGCCGCTTGGAGAGTTTGACTTTATCCATCCCAAGAATCATGGAGAGATGCCCGAACTGTGGAAGCTCGTACCCCGACGCCTGATAGAGCAGGATCTGTCTTGGCGTGTTGTTCAGATGGTCATCGCCGCGGATCACGTGGGTAATCCCCAGCAGGGCATCATCCACTACCGCTCCGAAGTTGTACGTCGGCGTCCCGCTCGAACGCATGATGATGAGATCGTCCAATTGCGTGTTATCGAAGGTCACACGCCCCTTGATGAGATCGTGCACCACCGTTCGGCCGATTTGAGGGGTTACGAACCGCAAGGCCGGCGCGATTCCGGAAGGGGGCGGCCCTGACCGACGGCGGCATCTGCCATCGTATTTGGGGAGCTCCTTCCGAGCGAGGGCCTCCTTGCGACGCGCTTCCAGTTCTTCCTCCGAGCAGTAACAGGGATAGGCCTTCCCTTCAGCAACAAGCCGGTCGGCATGCTCCTTGTAGAGCGATAAGCGCGTGGTCTGATAGATCGGTCCCTCGTCCCAATCCAAGCCTAACCATTTCAGACCATCAAGGATCGCTTGAATCGCCTCCGGTGTGGACCGTTCCCTATCGGTGTCCTCGATCCGCAGGACAAACATCCCCCTTTCGTGCCTGGCGAAGAGCCAGTTGAAAAGGGCTGTGCGGACACCTCCGATATGCAGGTATCCAGTAGGACTTGGCGCAAATCGAACCCGAACTTGGGCCATTCTACGAATCCTTCAGATCATTCTTAAGGAATTGAAACATAATATAAATATTTTACGTTGACAAGGCATTTCCCAAGATGGTATATATACCCGACCAAGTTGGTCTCCGATATGAATAGTCGGCGACTAGATTAATCGGATACATGTTCGCCGCATTTTGAAATGCTGAAGCTCTCGAAAAAAACCGATTACGCCTTGATGGCTATTCAATACATGGCCTCCCGAGAGGCTACTCGCGTGGTCAACACGAAGGAGATCGCTGAAGAGTACCACATTCCCGTTGAACTCCTTGCAAAGGTCCTCCAGAAATTGGGAAAGAAGGGCCTCATCGTCAGCCAAAACGGCCCGAAGGGCGGCTATCTTTTGGCCAAGTCCCCGACCGACATTTCGGTGCTCTCAGTCATCCAAGCGATCGAAGGCCATGTGGGGATCACCGAATGCTACCACAATGAAAACTCCCATTGCCTCCAAATGCCTCGGTGCAACATCCGAACCCCTCTGCGCAACATACAGAACAGCATCTATGCGCTGCTCGACAGTATGTCGATCGAGGACATGGGCACGTTCACCACGACCATTCAGCCGCCGCCACGATCATTCAACTACAGGCGTTAACGAAGGAGCCACGCAATGAAGTTTCCGATCTTCATGGATAATCATTCAACGACTCCGATGGACCCACGAGTCTTCGAGGCGATGCGGCCCTACTTCATGGAGAAATTCGGGAATGCCGCCAGCCGCAACCATCAATTCGGGTGGGAAGCGGAGGAAGCGGTCGAGGGCGCCCGTAAGCAGATCGCCAAGCTGATCCACTGCGACGCCAAGGAATTGGTCTTCACCAGCGGGGCCACGGAATCCGACAACCTGGCGCTCAAGGGCGTTGTGGAGATGTATAAGGAGAAAGGCAATCACGTCATCACCTGCATGACGGAGCACCGTGCGGTGCTCGACACGGGCAAGGCCCTTGAAAAGCGCGGCATCCAGGTCACCTACCTGCCGGTCGATAAAGACGGGCGCGTCAACCCCGACGACGTCCGGAAGGCCATCACGGACAAGACCATTCTCATCTCCATCATGATGGCGAACAACGAGATCGGGACGCTCCACCCGATCGCCGAGATCGGCAAGATCGCCAAGGAGAAGGGCATCCTCTTCCACTGCGATGCGACCCAGGGCGTCGGCAAGATTCCGCTGGACGTGGAGAAGCTCGGGATTGATCTCATGTCCTTTACCGCCCACAAGATTTACGGTCCCAAGGGCGTCGGCGCGCTCTACGTTCGGAAGAAGGCCCCGCGGGTCCGCCTGGTCCCGCAGATAGACGGCGGCGGCCATGAACGCGGGATGCGGTCCGGAACTCTCCCCGTCCCCTTCGTCGTCGGCTTCGGGAAAGCCTGCGAGCTCTGCGAGCAAGAGATGCCCACGGAGAGCAAGCGCCTGGCTGGCCTGCGGGATCGGCTCCAGTCCCAGATCATGGGAAGCTTGGATGAATGCTACCTCAACGGGCACTCGACCGAGCGGCTGCCGCACAACCTGAACATCAGCTTTGCGTACGTCGAAGGCGAGGCCTTGCTCATGGGCGTGAAGGAGATCGCGCTCTCCTCCGGTTCGGCCTGCACCTCGGCCACGCTTGAACCATCTTACGTGCTTCGGGCGCTGGGCGTGGGGTCTGACCTGGCCCACTCGTCCATCCGGTTTGGGCTCGGCCGTTTCACGACCGACGAAGAAGTTGATTACACGGCCAAGCGGATGGTGGAAGCCGTGACCCGGCTGCGCGAGATGTCTCCGCTCTACGAGATGGCCAAGGAAGGTATTGATCTAAAATCCGTTCAATGGGCGGTTCACTGAACGCTCGTGCTATCATAGCGGCTTAGAGAACGAGAAGGGGGAACACCATGGCATACAGCGAGAAGGTCATTGACCATTACAATAATCCTCGGAACATGGGGAGCCTTCCTAAGGACGATAAGAAGGTGGGGACCGGCATCGTCGGCGCTCCGGAATGCGGGGACGTCATGAAGCTGCAGATCAAGGTCGAAAACGACGTCATCGTGGATGCGAAGTTCAAGACCTTCGGCTGCGGCTCGGCCATCGCCAGCTCCAGCCTCGCGACGGAATGGCTCAAGGGTCGCACCGTCGAAGAGGCCGGCCAGATCAAGAACACCGACATCGTGCAGGAACTGAACCTGCCGCCGGTGAAGATCCATTGCTCGGTTCTGGCCGAGGACGCCATCAAGGCCGCCCTGGAAGACTATAAGAAAAAGGCGGCAGATGAGGCCACGCCGGCCCAAGCCGCAAAATAGAGTACGACGGCAACATAAAGAGAGGGACCGGACCCATGGACGAAACCGCGGCGGTCACGCCCGTCGTGACCTTGACTCCGAACGCCATCAAAGAAGTCAAACGTCTCCAGGCGGTGCAAGGGCTCGAGGGAGTCGCCCTGCGTCTGGGCGTCAAGGGCGGCGGGTGTTCGGGTCTTAGTTACACCGTGAACTTTGACACCGAAGTCGGACCGTACGATCAGACCTACGAGGTGGAAGACATCCGCGTCATCGTAGATATGAAAAGCGCGATCTATCTGCAAGGAACCCAGCTCGACTTTCACAAGGACTTGGTGAGCGGTCAGTTCAAGTTCAGCAACCCGAACGCCACCAAGAGTTGCGGCTGCGGGGAGTCGTTTTCAGCCTGATTCGTTCCTCCCCCTGGCCTCCGACGGGGAGAAACCGCTATACTGGGCATGGTTCTATGTGAGAGCCATGCCCGTTGTGTCTTTAGGAGTCCATCAGAGAGGCTACGTCATGGAGACCGTCAGAAAAGAGCTTCCCCTGGCACGCAGCATGTGCTGGCACTGCCAGTCCGACATCGGCGGCGAGTATTTTTGCGGCCAGTGCGTCAAGGTCCAGCCCCTGTCGAAAGACATTGACTATTTCACGTGTCTGGGCCTCCCCCGCAAGCTGAACATCGACACCGGCTCGCTGGAAACCAAGTTCTACGAGATGAGTCGGGCCTTCCATCCGGACTTCTACGAGGGCAAATCGGAAATGGAACGCACCGTCAGCTTGGCCAACTCCGCCATCCTCAACCAGGCCTATCGCACCCTGAAAGATCCCATTCAACGTGTCGAGTATTTACTGCGGCTGGAAGCCGGGTCCGCGAAGGACATTCCCGGAAAAGCTCCGACCGACCTCTTCGAAACGCTCCTGGAGATACAGGAGCACCTTGAAGCGCTTCACGCGGTCAAGGCCCGGAACAACCCGGCGACCGAGGGCATCGTCGCCCAACTCAAGACGGAAAAGAGCACGCTGGATGCCAAACGGGCGGCCCTGGAGAGCCGTTTGGCAGAGCTCTTCCATATCTGGGACCGATTGGTCGAGAAGTCGTCTCACGATCAGCCCTTCAAGGCCGAGAAGGAGCAGGCGCTGAAGGAAATGCGCGACATTCTGTCTCAACGCACTTACCTCAACACCATGCTCGCCAACATCGCGGAGGCCCTGGTGTAAATGGCGCGTATCGTCGGCATTGATCTCGGGACTACCAACTCCTTGATCGCGTACATGAACGGGAAGGCCCCCGCGGTCATCGCGGACGCCGAGGGTCACATCTTGGTCCCTTCCATCGTCGCTTATACGCCGGACGGTCTCGTGGTGGGCGATACGGCCAAGGAGCAGCTCGTCCGGAACCCTGAGCGCACCGTCTATTCGGTGAAACGGTTCATGGGGCAGGGCCTGGCGGACGTGACCCAGGAACTTCACTACTTCCCCTACAAGCTCACCGAGCAGCACGGCGTCATCCGGCTGCATGTCGGCGACAAGGCCCTCACGCCGCCGGAGATCTCGGCCATGATCCTCAAACAGCTCAAGTACCGCGCCGAGGTCTTCTTCGGGGAAGAGATCCGCAAGGTCGTCATTACCGTCCCCGCTTATTTCAACGACTCCCAGCGCCAAGCCACAAAAGACGCAGGAAAGATCGCGGGTCTTGAGGTCGTGCGGATCGTCAACGAGCCCACCGCCGCCTCGCTCGCCTATGGCCTTCAGAAGCGGAAGCAGGGCCTCATCGCCGTTTATGACCTGGGCGGCGGCACCTTCGACATCTCGATCCTGAAACTCAAAGGTGGTATCTTTGAGGTTCTGGCCACCAACGGGAATACCCACCTTGGCGGCGACGATTTCGATCGGCGCCTGATGGATGTGATCACGTCCGAGCTCAAGTCGAAACGAGGCGTTTCTGTTGAAGGCCAGCCTGCGCTCCAGCAGGAGATCCGCATCCGCACCGAGCAGGCCAAATGCGCTCTCTCCACGGACACCAGCACCGTCGTTCGCCTGCCCCTCCCCGACGGCAACGGCGAATACCGTCGCACTTTTTCACGCGCCGAGGTCGAGGCGCTCGTGCAGGACTTGGTGGAGAAGACGCTGGGACCCACGCGGCAGGCCCTTGCTGATGCCGGACTTACTCCCACCGATATTGATGAGGTCATCCTGGTCGGCGGGTCCACCAGGATGCCCCTCATTCAGCAGAACGTGCAGGCGCTGTTCGGCAAGCACCCCCACTGCGAGATCAATCCGGACGAGGTCGTGGCGCTGGGGGCGGCCGTTCAGGCCGGGATTCTGGCCGGCGGCATACAGGATATGCTGCTGCTCGACGTCACCCCGCTGACCCTCGGGATCGAGACGATGGGCGGTGTCATGAGCAGCTTGATCCGCCGTAACACGACGATCCCGACCAGCGCCAAAGAGATGTTCACCACGTTCGTGGACGGTCAGACCTCGGTGGACATCCACATTCTCCAGGGAGAGCGAGAGCTGGCCAAAGATAACCGGAGCCTGGCCCGCTTTCAGCTCAAAATTCCCGCCCTCCCCGCAGCCGTGCCCCGTATCGAGGTGATGTTCATGATTGATGCGAACGGCATCCTCAACGTCACCGCGCGAGATGTCCGCACCGGCGAGGCCCAGTCACTCGAAGTCAAACCCTCCCACGGGTTGTCGGACCAGGACGTGGAGCGCATGATCAAGGATTCGTTCATCTTCGCCCAACAGGACATCAAAGAGCGCCAGTTGATTGAAGCACGGAACGAAGCGGAGAGTATTCTGCGAGCCACCGAGAAGGCGCTCACCCGTGCCGATCGTTTGGTCAGGCCCGATGAGTTGACGACGATCCGGACAGCCGTCGCCGACCTTCAACACGCCCTGGCCGGCGACGATCATCGCCCCATCCGTCGGGCCATTGAGGCGCTGAACCAGGCGACTCATGGTCTGGCGGAGCGGTTGCTGGACAGCACACTGCGGGAGGCGCTGAAGGACAAAAAACTCTCCCAAATTCCATGACGCGAGGTCTCCCATGGAGATAGATTGGAACGACACCGAAGAGATCGCCATCCAGCTCATGGAACGGCACCCGGAGACCGACCCGTTGACGATTCGTTTCACCGATCTCCACCGGTGGGTCACCTCCATCCCGGGGTTCATCGGGGATCCGCAAAAGTCAAACGAGAAGATCCTCGAAGCCATCCAGATGGCCTGGCACGAAGAGTACAAAGACGCCCACGGGTAGAGTAATTACATCTGGTCGAATTTGAAGAACTGCGAGGGAGAAACCTTCGCAGCCGCCTGACGGGTCGGTTCGGTTCCTTTCAGAAACACTTCGACGTTCCCTTTGTCCTCGTCCGAAGCAAGCAGACCGGTGACCGGATCAATCTTGGCGAACACGACGCCCTCCGGAATCGTGAAGGGCAGCACGGGCAAGGGCTTGAGCGCCGTCTTCATATACGCCATCCAAATCGGCAACGCCGCGTGGGATCCTGTTTCCCGTTCTCCCAGCGGTTTCACCTCGTCGAACCCCACCCAGACCCCCGTGACGATGTTGGGCGCACCGCCCACAAACCAGGCGTCCGTGAAGTCGTTGGTGGTGCCGGTCTTGCCGGCCAGCGGGCGGCCCATTCCCCGCGCCACCTGAGCCGTCCCGCGCTGCACGACGTCCTCCATCATATTGGTGATGAGGTAGGCCGTCTCTTTGGAAAGGACTTCACGGGGTCCCGGCACATGGTTTTCGAGGGGGTTTCCGCCCGCATCCAGCACGGATTCGATCGTATAGGGCTCGAGTCGTATCCCTTGGTTCAGAAAGGTTCCATAGGACGCGGTCAGCTCCTGCAGGGTCACCCCGGAAGAGCCCAGCGCCAGGGACAAATCGCCGGCGAGCGGCGACGAGATCCCGATCTCCTTGGCGAAGTCCAACACATGGCGGACTCCAACCTTCTCCAGCAGGCGAACTGTGGCGGCATTGCGTGAATGCGTCAGGGCATCACGCAGGGTGATCTGCCCGTGGAACTTTTGGTCGTAATTCTCCGGTCGCCAGACCGTCTCCACATCCTGTTCATTGTAGATAATGCCGGAATCAACAATGGGCGTGCCGGGAGACAGTCCTTGATTGACCGCCGTGGCATAGATGATCGGCTTGAAGGCCGAGCCCGGCTGCCGCCGAGACAACGTCGTGCGGTTATACTCGCTGCGCCTGAAATCGTACCCCCCGACCATGGCAATGACCGCGCCGGTGCGCGGATCAAGTGAGAGAAGAGCCCCCTCGACGAGCGGAGTCTGCTCCAGCGTAAACTGGACCGTGGTTCCCCCCAGCTTCTTGACGCCGACCTCGATCAGGTTGCCGACTTTCAGAATATCCATCGGGGTCTTCGCCCCCGAATCCTTGGCGTCCTTCGTGGGATCCGGTCCCCGCAACCGACGGCGAGCCCAGAGAAGGTCCTCGGCCGCGATTCTTCCCGACAGCCCGCGCGCCAGAACCGTGGCCCCGTCCCGGGCGACTTTCGTGACGACGCCTTCGATGATCTCGCCTTCACGCAGGGGACCAGAACCAAGCACCCCGCTCTGGCTTTCCCCCGAAACCGTGTCGGGGGATGCGTTTCGACGAAGGGGGCCGCGGTAGCCCTGTCTCCTATCCAACTGACGGAGCCCCTCCTGCACCGCCACGGTGGCCGCCAGTTGCGCCGCCGGGGAGAGTGTCGTGTACACCTGGAGCCCCCCCTTGTACACCATGGTCTCGCCGTAGGTGGCTACCAGTTGCTGCCGGACACGTTCGACAAAGTATGGGGCCGGCTCATCGCGGATCAAGCGACGAAAGAATACGTCTTGTTCGGCGGCGTGCTCCGTCTCCGTGGCGGTAATGAACCCCTCCTCGGCCATGCGCTTGAGCACGGTCGCCTGGCGCCGCTTGGCGGCCTGGGGATGCAGATAGGGCGAGTAGTCGGACGGCCCCTTGGGCAGTCCCGCCAGAAAGGCGGCTTCCGGGAGAGTGACCTGGCCGACGTCCTTCCCGAAATACGTCTGGGCGGCAGCCTGTAACCCATAGGCGCCGTGTCCGAAGTAGATCTGATTGAGGTACAGTTCGAGGATCTGCTCCTTGCCCAGGATCCGTTCCATCTTGAGGGCCAGGAGGGCCTCCCGGAGCTTTCGTTCGAGATCCCGTCTCGGGGACAGAAAGAGAGATCTGGCCAACTGTTGGGTGATCGTGCTGGCGCCCTGGCGGATTCTCCCCGACAGCACGTTCGTCAGCATCGCGCGGGCGATGCCGACAAAGTCCAGACCCCGATGTTCAAAGAAACGTGCGTCCTCGACCGCCACGACGGCATTGACCATGTGCCTGGGGATGTTCTCCAGCGGCACAAGTATCCGCCGCTCCACAAAAAACTGTCCGATCACCTGCCTGTCGGCCGAGTACACCCTCGTCACAAGGCTGGGCTGGTAATCACGCAGGCCCGTCAGCGGCGGGAGGTCCTGATTCAGATACCAGACAGTCCCGCCGACGGCTCCAAGCCCCAGCCCGAATACGGCAAGAGCGACCAACAGCAGGATTTTCCAAATGGAGAGGCGGCGCCGAGCGCGCGGGACGCGATCACTGGACGGCATGGCTCACCCCGAACGTCATGGGTCATGATACCCCGCCCCCCCCGAAATCACAAGGACAGCCAGGCAGGCTTTGACTCCGGTTACGCCTATGCGGTACAGTACCGATCACTGCCGCCCGCTGCCTGCAAGCGGCCTTTTTTATGCCCCGAGGATCAAGGCCCGACATGCGCCGTTCCGATCTGCGCAACATCGCCATCATCGCCCACGTGGACCACGGAAAGACGACCCTCGTGGACGCGATCCTGAGACAAACCCACGCGCACCGCAACATCGGCAGCATGGGGGAACGCATTCTCGATTCGATGGACCAGGAGCGCGAGCGCGGGATCACCATCAAAGCCAAGAACGCCAGCGTGGTCTATAAGGATGTCAAGATCAACATCGTGGATACGCCCGGCCATGCCGATTTCGGGGGCGAGGTCGAACGCACCCTCCGGATGGTGGACGGCGTGCTGCTGGTGGTGGACGCCAAGGAAGGCCCCATGCCGCAAACGACCTTTGTTCTGCGCAAGGCCCTGTCCTTAGGACACAAGGCCGTCGTCGTGATCAACAAGATCGACCGCCACGACGCCCAAATCGAGGATGTCGTCAACCGCACGTTCGACCTGTTCAGCCACCTTGGGGCAAGCGACGACCAGTTGGATTTTCCCCTCGTGTATACCTCCGCCCTCAACGGCACCGCTTCTTTGGATGCAGAGAAGCCCGGCGTGGACATCGCCCCCTTGCTCGATACGATTCTGGACAAGATCCCCGCCCCCCCGATTTTTCCCGAGCGACCGCTCCAGATGCTGGTTCTCGCCCTGGCTCAAGACTCGTACAAAGGCAAAATGGGAATCGGCAAGTTGCTTTCCGGATCGCTGACCAAGCGCCAGCTTCTCATGCGGATCAGCGCCGATGGGACCCAGATCCCCGGTAAGGCCACCGATCTGCTGATCTTTGAAGGCCTGGCACGCCAGGAGGTGGATTGTGTGGAAGCCGGGGAGATCGTGGCTGTGGCGGGCTTCCCGGAGATCGAGATCGGCGACACCATCGCCGACTTTGAACGGCCGGCTCCCCTCCCTCCTATCGCGATTGACGAACCGACCGTACAGGTAACCTTTTCGGTCAACACCAGCCCGTTTGCCGGGCGTGAGGGGAAGCACTTGACGTCCCGCCACCTCCGTGATCGCCTCTTCAAAGAGTTGGAGACCAACGTGTCCTTGCGCGTCGAGGAAACGGACTCGGCCGATCAGTTCTTAGTCGCCGGACGCGGCGAGCTCCACCTGGCCGTGCTGATCGAAACGATGCGACGGGAAGGGTTCGAGTTGGCGGTCTCGCAGCCGAAAGTCATCCTGCGCGAGGAAGGCGGCGCAGCCTTGGAGCCGTATGAGGAGCTGACGATCGAAGTGCCGGCGGAATTCCAAGGATCAGTCATTGAAGAAGTCGGACGCCGCCGGGGTGAACTTCGTCACATGAAGCTGACGACCCGTGACAACCTGCACCTTGAATATCATCTTCCTACGCGGGGAGTGATCGGGCTCAAGAACGCCCTCATGACCAAGACCAAAGGAACAGTCATTCTCCACCACGTCTTTCACCGGTATGAGAAGGTTGAGCCTCGCGCCCTCCAGGTGAACCCGCATGGCTCCCTGGTCGCCCACGAAACGGGAACCAGCAGCGCATACGGGCTCAACATCGCCCAGGAGCGAGGGACTCTGTTCATCGGACCGCAGGTCGAAGTCTATCAGGGGATGGTGGTGGGCGAGAACTCGCGAGACGAGGACTTGGACGTCAATGTCTGCAAGGCCAAACACCTGACCAACATGCGCGCGTCCGGCTCGGACGAGGCCATCGTCCTGACCCCGCCCCAGGAAATGACGCTGGAGTTTGCCCTGGAATACATCGGGCCGGACGAGCTGGTCGAGGTGACCCCCTCCAACCTCCGCATCCGCAAACGCATCCTGCACCCTGAAGAACGGCGCAAAGCAAGGAAGACCCGAGGTTCGTCAGCGCCCTGATTCCCACGCGGGAAAGTCGGCGGCATGGAGCTGACTGTTGTGCGGCGTGACCTTGACCGTATCGCCGTCTTTGATCCGGGTCGTCTCCGCCGCGATTTTCACTCCCACTGTGAACATGCACTCCTCCTTCTCCCACATAGCGATCACCTCGGGGATGTCTTCTTTATGGTCGAGAAGCAGTTGCCGTAAGGTGGTCGGTTCCTTCAGCTCGCACTCCCACACCCGTTCGCCGCTCGCGGTCGTCATGTTCCCCAATAATCGAATCGTGACCATCGAGATTTGTTCCCTGCTTGCATTCGGCCTCGTGATGCTTGAGTATCACACGGAGCTTCCGCCCCGTCAATGCTCACACGCCTCTCCACAAGCCGGCCTTAGACTTCGGACCCTTCGCGTGGTATAAACGGGAGGAGCTGGCGTAGCTCAACGGCAGAGCAGCGGTTTTGTAAACCGCAGGTTGGAGGTTCGATTCCTCTCGCCAGCTCCAAACCTCGCTTGGGCGTGCCGCCCCTTTCAATCAACTATCCTCGGCACTCCAGCTTATCCCCCCTAGTAAAACTGTGGTGACAGGAATCTTGACAACTTTGTAACATAACCCAACCAAGTTGACAGGGAATTAGCCGGCAAAATAAGAACTCAAATCTGTTGATTCTGAATTAGATTTTAAGGCTTCCCCCGGTCGAACGGTTTTGAAAACATCTTGATCTGGGGCCTTTGAAAGTGTCAGAAAATTGTACAGTCGTCCTTTCACGTGCTAGCTTATAGAAGGCAACTTCTTGATATTAAAGCACTTGAAAACGTAGCATGAGGCTTGCTTTATTTTTCAGTATCTTCGAGCAACGGGTCATAATGACTTGTCGGGGGCAGGTCGGAGTGTAATATTTGCTAAATACTATATCCAGTGGGTTGGCTATTGACAGATCCCTAGTTATAGTATATAAGGCCCATAAAGACAAAAAATGGCTGGATGTTCGGCATCTGCTCAGGAACGCGGGCGTGAAAGATTTTCAAGGTTCCCCGAATTGCCGGTGACACTTGTACGTTAGGATAAGACCAGTGCCGGTCATAACAGTTTTAATAGCAGACCCAGACAAAGCAAGCCGCGATATGTGCCTGAGCCTCCTCAAGCATGAGAGGGGCATCCGGGTTGTGGGAGAGGCCCGAAGCGGTCTGGAAGTGATCGCCTCCTCAGTCAAGTTCAGGCCGGCCATTCTTCTCTTGGAATTGGGTCTTTCCCACGGCAATGGCGTTTCCCTCATCCCCGTCATCCGCGAAAAAAGCCCGCAGACCAAAGTAATCCTGCTTGTCAGCGGCTCCTCCGACGCCAGAATTCTGGAAGCCCTCTCCTATGGCGCCGTGGGTAGTCTCGAAAAAAGGACTCTCAAGACCTTCCTTGCCAAAGCGGTGCGGGTGGTGGATGCCGGGGAAGCCTGGGTATCCCGCAAAATAGTCGCAAAGATCCTCGACCGCCTCGCTCATCTGACCAGCCGGGCATGAGGAAGCCCGTTAGAGAGTCGCTTCGATCTTTCCAAATTAATGGCTGATCCGGACAGGCTCACTTCTCTCATTCTCATTGCGAGTCCGAACGCAGATAGGCGGAAGAACTGGAGCCAAATCCTCCAGAGGATGTTCGCCACCCATTCGGTAGCAGACCGGGCGGCTCTGGAGCGCGGCATGGCAGAGCTCAAACCGGCCGTCCTTCTCCTCGACCTGGCCCTCCCTCGTCTAGTCAAACGAGGAGGCGTGTCCGCCATCCAGCGCTTGAATGCAGCAACCAAGATCGTTCTTCTCACACATGCTCCCAATGAGAAAGAAGGGCTCGCCATGCTCATGGCAGGAGCCAGGGGATACTCTGACACGAACATTGATCCCGCCCTCCTCAAAAGAACCATGGTCATGGTCCAGAAAGGGGAGATTTGGGTGGGGCGTCAAGTCATCCACCGTTTGCTGGATGAACTTTCCGCTCTCACGAAACTCCTGAAGAAAAAATCGCCCGCCAAACCGGATCCCCGTCTCGACAGCCTAACCCCTCGCGAGCGCGAGATTGTCCGCCTGATTAGCGGAGGCGCCAGTAACAAAGAGATCGCCGGCCAACTCCATGTCTCCGAGAAAACCGTCAAAGCACATCTCACGGAGGTATTCCGCAAGCTCAACCTTTCGGACCGGCTCCATTTGGCGTTATTCGCAAACAGATGAAGACGAGGAGCAATCGGCTGTCAGGTTACTTGGCGGTCAAGACTTCGGTATTGAATGGCCTCCGCCACGTGCGGGGTAAGGATGGGGTCACTCCCGTCGAGATCGGCGATCGTACGGGCCACCTTGAGGATCCGCATGTAAGCCCGCGCCGAAAGACCTAATTTCACCACAGCCTGCTCGATCAGCACCCGTCCTTTACCGGCGATCGTGCAATGCTTCTTGATCTGACTCGGTCGAAGCTGGGCGTTACAGTGCGTTCTCGTTCCCTTGTAACGCTCCGTCTGTTTCGCCCGTGCCGCGACCACCCGTTGGAGAATCGCCGGCGACTCCTCCCCGCGCTCCTCCCCCGCGAGTTCGCGAAACGGCACGGCCGGCACTTCCACATGCAGGTCGAGGCGGTCCAAGAGCGGCCCGGACACTCTTGCCCGATACCGTTGGACCTGAATCGGGCTGCACACACACGGGCGGGCGCGATCGCCCAGAAATCCGCAGGGACATGGATTCATGGCGGCAACCAGCATCACCCGGGCAGGGTAGGACATTGCAGCAGAGACCCGAGTGATGGCGATTGTGCCCTCCTCCAAGGGCTGTCGGAGGCCTTCGAGGACATTGCGTCGGTACTCCGGGAGTTCGTCAAGAAACAGGACCCCGTTATGCGCCAGCGAGACCTCGCCGGGCCGTGGCATGGTTCCCCCACCGATCAACCCGGCGTCCGAGATCGAATGATGAGGTGCCCGGAACGGTCGGACGCACAGAAGCGGCTGGGCGGCCGGGAGCAATCCCGCCACGCTGTGGATCCTGGTGCTCTCAATCGCCTCATCGAGCGTCATCGGGGGAAGAATTCCAGGCAGTCGCTGGGCCAGCATGGTCTTACCCGACCCGGGCGGGCCAACGAGGAGCACATTATGGCCTCCCGCAGCGGCAACCTCCAGCGCCCGTTTGGCGTGCTGCTGCCCGCGCACGTCCCCGAAATCAGCGCCCCCGGCCGGGGCCGGGATGGCTGGAAGTGCTCCCCGATCAACCGCCTTCATGGCTTGGGTCCCCGTGAAGTACTCGATCACCTGGGGGATAGTCGCCACGGGGTAGATTTCCACACCATCCACGATAGCGGCTTCCATCGCATTCTCGGACGGCACAAGAAAGCCTTTGAGCGGACGGCCCCGACAGGATAAGGCCATGGACAGCATCCCACGTACCGGCTTGATAACCCCTTCGAGCGAGACCTCTCCCACCAGCACATAATGCTGAAGCACGTCGGCCGGGATCAGACCCTCGGCCGCCAAGATCCCCACCGCAATGGGCAAATCGAAGCCAGCGCCTTCTTTCGGAAGGTCGGCCGGAGCCAGATTCACGGTGACCTTCCGCTGCGGGAAGTTGAATCCGCTGTTGCGGAGAGCCGACCGGACCCGATCGCGACTTTCCCGAACCGTCGTGTCCGGAAGCCCCACAACCGTAAACATCGGCAGACCGGTGGCAAGGTCCACCTCCACTCCGACGGCATGGGCCTCCAAGCCAGTGACGGTAACGCTGTTGACCTTCGCCAGCATGACGCCTCCGCATGATAAGACAGCGCAAACCGAGAAAAGGTACAATACCCGCCTATGGCTCGCGTGGCTTGTGGTGCTATTCTGGCTCTCTTGTGCATCCTGGGGGCTGCCACAGCCAGCGGGGAAGCCAGCCGGCCATTGGTCGGACATATCATGGCCTTGTTGGCTGTCTTCGAGGAAGCCGCGGTCCTTCCGCCCGAGAGCTCCCCTGAAGCGGACATGCTCATCCACGCGCTCATACAGACCCAGGCCGCCTTGACAAAAAGCACCAATGCGGTGGTTCGAACGTGGTTCGCCGAGGCTCTGCTTAGGGCTGACGCGCCGGGTTCCGAGGCCGTTCCCTGCGACCGTCTGTCCTCCCGCACCCTGGAGGCAATCCTCGCGCACGCCGCCGGTCACCCGCCAGCCGCACAGCCGGCTGTACTCGCGGGGCTGCGGGAGTTCAACATCGGCCAGCCCGATCTTGACCTCCTCTCTCGCGTTTACGAGAAGGCCAGGGCGCAGCTCAGGTCCGCCGGACGGGACATCCATCAAGCCTACGACACACAGCGACAGGCCATGCCGTTCCGATGATCATCGAGTACTCTTTAATTGAAGGGGGCGATCTGCTATGATCGGCCCCATCACACTGGGGGGAGTGGCCCCTGCAAGGGCGTCCCTTCTACACCCACCGGCTCAGGGAGGAAACCATGGCGACGAAAGCCTACATCCTGATCAAGGTCAAGGCTGGCAAGACGAAGGACGTGGTCAAGTCACTTAAGAAAATGTCAGGTATCCAGTCGGTTCATCCCTGCTTCGGCCAGCCCGACATCTTCAGCTTCGTCGAGGTGGCCGACGAGAAGGCCCTGTCCGACATCGTCATCACGAAGATCCACACCATTGACGGCGTTGAGGAGACCGACACCCACATTGTCGCCGAGGCCTGACCTCCCCGGAAAGAGTCCCCGTATGCACACCATAAGTTTAATGCGAGGCCCGTTTCAGCTCTGCGATCCCTGTTACGACATCATCGTCACGGAGAAGCTCGTGGACGACCGAAACGTCGCGGCGGACCACGATGCCGTGTTCGATCACGTCTGTCCCAATTGCTACGACCGGAACAGACCTTTGATAGACGACATGCTGGGCAGCAGCGAATAAGCCGGTTTCGGCTGAAAGGAAGCTATGGCCTTAAACAAGGACTTTGACCCCCTCAGCGAAGTGCCCGGCCTGAAGAAGATGAGCCCCTTCGTCATCGTCGCCGCGGCTCTTTTCCTGTTCTGGATCTTCTCCCCCTTCGTGATCGTCGGGGCCGGCGAGCGCGGTGTCGTGTTCAACCAGCTCCACGGCGTCGAGGACAAGATCCTGCCGGAAGGCTTCTCCTTCATCATCCCGGTCGTCGAGCGGGTCATCAAGATGGACGTCCGGATCCGCAAATCGGACACCCGGTCCACCGGCGCCTCCAAGGATCTCCAGACGGTGGCGACCGAGATCGTGCTGAACTTCCATCTGTTCCCGGACAAGGTAAACAAGATCTATCAGGACATCGGCCTGGAATATGAGAAACGCATCATCGATCCCGCCGTGCAGGAGATCGTCAAGGCCGTCACCGCCGAGTTCACGGCCGAAGAGTTGATCACGAAGCGCCAGATCGTCAAGGAGCAGATCAAGTCGGCTTTGCACAACCGCTTGATGGCCTCTCATATCTCGCTGGACGAGTTGAACATCACCGACTTCCAGTTCTCAAAGGGGTTCAATGAGGCGATCGAATCCAAGCAGACGGCGGAGCAGTTGGCCTTGAAGGCCCAGCGGGACCTGGAGCGGGTCAAGATCGAAGGGCAGCAGAAAGTCGTGCAGGCCAAGGCGGAAGCCGAATCTCAGCGGATCCAGAAAGAGACGATCAGCCCGATCATCCTCCAGCTTCGCGCGATCGAAAAGTGGGACGGAAAATTCCCCCAGGTGATCGGGGGGACCGGCGCCATGCCCTTCATCAACATTGACCCGGGGAGCACGAGGAAATAGGCGTCGTGAAGGTCGAACGGAAGGACATCGGCTCGGCCAGCGTGCGGTTTCCGAGCGGGTCCAGCATGCCGGACCCCTTGGACATGGCCGTTGACCCGTACGAGCCAACCAAACGAGCCAAGGGCATTTCCATTAAGGCGTTCCAGGCCTGGCCGCAGAAATCCGGTCCGTTTCCCGCCGTGATCATTCTCCACGAGTGGTGGGGACTCAACAGTCATATCCAGGACCTGGCCTTCAGGCTGGCTCAGCATGGGTACGTGGCCCTTGCCGTGAACCAGTACAGCCGGCTCGGAGGCATCGTCACCAGCAACCCCGCACTGGCGAGTGAACTCATGGCCAAGGTGAATCCTTCGGACCTGACGCAAGACCTGAATGCCGCGTGCGAATTCTTGAACTTTCAGGAGTACGTGAAGAAGAATCGGATCGCCGTCCTCGGCTTCTGCATGGGAGGGAGCAACGCCCTCAGCTACGCCTGCGCCAGGCGTCAACTACGGGCGGCCGTGGCCTTTTACGGGAAAGTCCCCCGGGCATCACTTTCCGGTCTGCACTGCCCCGTGCTCTATCACCAAGCCGAGAGGGACGACTGGATCACCGAGGAGGAAGTCGCGCATCTGTCCTCCACGCTGGCCGCCGCCAAAGTTCCCTGCCAGGTGTACAAATACCCGGGCACCTCGCATGCCTTCTTTAACGACACCCGCCCGGATGTGTATAACCCCGACGCCGCCGCTGAAGCCTGGTCCAGGACCCTGACCTTCCTGGATCAGTACATCCTGGCCGACCACCCAGGCGTCCGGCCCCTGCCCGACTCCCAGCGCCGCCTGTAATCACAACGGCTTCTATGTTAACGATGCGTCTTCGGCGTCATTTCCTGACGGGTCTTGTGGTAGTCGTTCCCCTGTGGGGCACATTCTTGATCCTCAAGACTTTGTTCACGACGCTCGACGGAGCGCTCGCCTCGCTGATAGGGCCGGCCGTCCGTTCTTCAATCCCTGGGCTCGGCGCCCTGATCCTCATCCTTTTGATTTTCATCACAGGGGCGCTCACGTCGAACTTGTTGGGGGAACGTTTCGTGAAGGCTTCCGAGACGGCGCTCCTCCGCATCCCCCTGGTTCGGAGCATCTACACGACATTCAAATCCGCGACCGACATTTTCGCTTTCATGGATCGTCAGCGAGAGAATCGGGTTGTCCTCCTGCCGTTCCCCCGCCAAGGGATTTACGCCATCGGGCTGCTTATGGGAGACGCCCCCGAAGAACTCCAGCGTTCGCCCCAAGGCCGGTTGAGTCTGATCTTCGTCCCGACCGCCCCTCACCCTTTCACGGGATATTTGGCCCTGGTCCTCAATCATGAGCTGATCCCGCTATCCATGGGTTTTTACGACGCCATGAAAATGGAATTCTCTTGCGGACTCTACATCCCCCAACAGGCAAAGGCTTCCCTTCCGATGTAGGGGCATGGCATGCCGTGCCCCTACGGTTCGAACGTCCGCCAGTTAAGAAACGCCCGCTCCCGGTACAGGCGGTCGAGATCCACGGTCACTGAGCACCCCATTGCCCGGAGACCCTCGGCGACGACCCGCAAGGGCAACCCCACCACCGCCAGATAGTCGCCGTCAAGGCCGGCGAGAAGGTCCCGTCCCCGTCCCTGGACGGAATACGCACCCGCTTTATCGAAGGAGTCACCGGTCGCCAGGTAGGCTTCCAGGTCGGTGTCGGAGAATTCACGCATGCGGACCCGGGCCGTCTCCACCGCTTCGAAGGTCCTTCCAGCGTGCCGTATGGCCACCGCCGTCACGACCTCATGGGTCCGCCCCCGCAAGCGTCGGAGGATGTCCCGCGCCTCCGCACTATCCTTCGGCTTGCCGACCTTGGCCCCGTCGAGGCTGATGAGTGTATCGCTGCCCAGCACGACTGCCTCGGGAAAGCGCGCGGCCAACGAGGTCGCTTTGCGATGCGCCTGGTACAGAGCTTCTCGTGCGGGTGGACGCCCTTCGGACGCCACTTCGGCGCCGTCCGGAGAGACCATCAAAAAAGGAAGGTTGAGTAACGAGAGTATCCGGTAGCGTCGAGGCGACGTTGAGGCAAGGACTAGCGTCAAGGGGAAGTGCTACCCGATTGCTGCGAGGATTCGCTCAACATCCTGAGAACTGGTGGCCCGAAACATTTGCGAGCGGACCTCAGCCGCTTTGAAAAACCCTGTGCAGTACCAGCCCAAGTGTTTGCGCATAGCGGCGAATCGGGACGTCCCGCCGAGGGCCTCGAAACAGCGCGCGTGCTCAAGGGCGACCCTGAGGCGCTCATGAAGGGGGACAGTCCCCGGGAAGAAATGGGACAGTCCCCCACCTAACGGCGAGGGGCATAGCACCTGCGCCTTGGCCCAGTCCTTGGCGCGGAAGATCCACGGGTTGCCCAGAGCGCCTCGCCCGATCAGGACACCATGGACGCGGGTGTCCCGCACCCGCCCGACGAGGTCCTCCATTGAGTCCACATCGCCGTTTCCGAGCGCCAGGGTTGTGGTCTCACGGATGAGCTTGGTCGCCCTGGCGATGGCTTCCCAATCGGCGCGGCCACGGTACATTTGGGTCAGTGTCCGACCATGGATCGAGATGGCCTCGGGCGCTTCCTCCAGAAGGATGGACACCCAGTCTTCGATCACCACTGAATCATAGCCCAAGCGGGTCTTGACGGAAACGGGCACGCAGCGCCGCGCCTTCGGCGACCCCCAAGCGCGCCCGGGGGTGAGGGCGCTCACCCTCTCAACCACTCTGGGACGGAGACCGATGGTCTCAATCCGATGGCCTGACGCCCAGTCCCGCACTCCGGATTGAACGGCCCGGATGATCTCCTTTGCCAGCGAGGGAGTCCGGATCAGCGCCGCTCCACAGCCACGTGCCGAGACGTTCTTAGAGGGACAGCCCATGTTGATGTCCACGCCATCGAAGCCCAACTCGGAGATGACCTGCGCCGCCTGGTAGAATCTGTCGGGATCGGCACCGTAAATCTGGGCGACGATCGGCCGCTCGATCTCCGCATAGTGGAGTTGGCTCCAGGCAGATTCGCCTCCGTGGCAGACCTCGTCCACATTGATGAACTCGGTGACCTGCACGTCCGGCTTGCCGTGCCGGGCCACAATGAACCGGAAGGCAGGATCGGTCACCCCGTCCATGGGAGACAGACCGATGATCGGTTGTTTGATGTCGCGCCAGAAGCTCACGGCCGCCATGGTACCACACGCGATGAGGAGCGACAATCGTGCTCGACGACTCCGAACGGCCTTACTCTTTCCTTGCTATTGATCACTCACTACGATATAGTAATTATATGCTTCGATGGATTGCCCCCGCAAGGGGATGGTGATGTCCCGGCGCATGAATGGGACCCAAGGATTCACGCTGATCGAGTTGATGATCGTGGTCGCGATCATCGGCATCCTGGCGGCCATCGCCATCCCGAACTTCTCGGCCTATCAGGCCAAAGCCAAGCAGTCGGAGGCCAAGATTACGCTGGGGTCCCTATTCACCGCCGCGACAGCTTTCGCGACCGAAAACAACACATATGTCGTCGCGTCTATCGGAAATCTCGGTTTCACTCCCATGGGGACAGCAAAGTATTCATACTGGTATGACGTCGGTGGCACCGCCTCGTCCGTTTCCGGAGGAAGCTCGACGACGGCCCCCTGCAATGTGAACAGCGCCCCGTCCGGTGTCGCGGCGACCGTGGGAGGGTTTACGGCGGGTGCCAAAGGCAATATTGACAGTGATCCCACCTGTGATGATTGGACCATCAACGACAAGAGGGCTCTGACGAATACAAGCAATGATGTGGCGAACTGAGTAGCGGCCGACTAGAACCCCGATTGCAACCGCAGAGAACTTTTCCGCAGAGTCGGACTCCCACAGTCGAATCAATTCTGGTATAGTACCGGTAGGATGAGGTGATTCGATGCGGACCCGACAGGTCTTGCTCGTTCTACTCATACTGCTGACTTCGCCGACCGTGAACGCAGACCACACCGCCGGCCTGCTGCCACGACCTGACATCCCTCCTCCATCCACTCCTGTCCCCACTGAACGGGCGGTCTCCTTTGCGGAGGTCCGCGCGGACCCGAATGCCCATCAGGGCCGCCGCATCACCGTCGGCGGGGAGGTTCTGGACGCACGGCGGTTCGAGGACACCACCCAGATTGAAGTCCTTCAGTTGCCGCTCAGCCGCACGCAGGAACCTCAGCGGGATCGGACCGCATCTCAAGGGAGCTTCCTGGCCTTTCAAACGAACGGACTTGATCCGGCGGCTCTTCCTCCCCGATCCCTGGTGACCGTCATAGGGGAGATCGCGGGGTCTGTCGTCGCAGAGATGAATCAGCGCCCGTACATCTACCCGGTCATCGAAATTAAAACGCTCATCGTGTGGCCAGAGAAGGCGGAAGCCGTCCCGCCCCCCAGCGCAAGCTTGTCCGGAACCGACTCTACCTCTCGCCCGTCCTCCAGCATGGAAGGAGATTACTTAACCCTGTATTGGGATCCCTTTGACAGGTGCTGGTATTGGCGTCCGCTCTGGTTCTTTCCGTGGAGGGTCCACCCGCTTTTCTTTATCCCACACGTGAAAGTCCACGTCCCCAACCAGCCCCCCATGCAGTCTCTCCAAGGACAATTTGTCCTATCGCCCCGCATCCCTCAAGTCGTGTCCCCGAAGTTCCAAGGACTTCAGGGAAGTCCTCTGTCCAAGCCGCCTCCCTCTTCCTCACCCCCAGCCACTCCTTCGAGTGTCAAGACCGTGACGCCGAGTGTTGGCAAGCCGCTTGCCTTGCACCCGGAGCGACCACCACAACGGAGAGGACAAGTGGAGGCTCCTCCTCTCGCCGGTCCGCCGGCGCAGTCCTTTAGCGCCACACCGCAAATTCAGGGTCGCACCGCCGGCCCGGTTCTTCGCCTGACGCCACCTCGATTCTCGCGCCGTTAAGCCTATCTGAACACAGGGCGGGAACGAGCAAGCGAGGAGCGCCCGCGGCTTCCGTTGAAGTGGTATTGAATATCCAGGCCTATTTGATCGAAAGGCCTGGTCGAGCTGGCTTTGTTTGGTGCCGGGGGCGGGGATCGAACCCGCACGCCCCTTTCGGGGCACGGGATTTTAAGTCCCGGGCGTCTGCCAATTCCGCCACCCCGGCGCGCTGGAGGACCCTACGCAATCAGTCTAGTGGAGTACCCAAGGGAAAGCCATCGGGTCCTTACGATTCTTCCAAGGCTCGCAGTTCGACATCGGTGTGACGCAAGCGGATCGCCAAGGCGCGGGCCAATCGCCAGAAGACTTTCCTGTCCATCAGTGGGTATGCCTTGGCCACGGTGTCGAAACGCGCTCGAGAGATGACATAGAGATCGGTGGGGGCGGACGCCACCGCGTCGGCAGACCGCATGGCGTGATCAATGAAGGCCATATCACCAAAAAAATCCCCTCTGGAAAACGTCACCAGATGGTGCTGCCTCCCTCCCGCCAGCGGAAGGACGATCCTGACGGTCCCCCGCCTGATCAGGAAAATTTCGTCGCCCGTATCGCCATGCTTGAACACGTTTTGCCCCGGCTCGAACGACTGTTCGCTGACGCAGGAAGCGAGAGCCTTAAGGGTGTCGTCGTCGAAACCCTTCAGCAGATTAATCTCGTGCAGGTTGAGCGGAGGTTCTTGGCCTGTTTGCAGGAGTCCTTCTTCCTCCAGGATCCGATCCTCCGTCCATTCCAACGCATCATCGAGTTCGTCGAAGATCTTGACGTTGCGGGACGGCTTCACCAGCCCCACCTGGTCAAAGTATGTCTGGAGGTCCTGTCCCGTCGGCAAGTTGGCAGGGAGGTGCGTGAAGATGAGGAGTCCCTTGCGCTCGGCCAGGTGCGCTTCGATCTGCTCCAGCATGTGCGTCGCCGTGAAATCCACGGACTGAACGCGGCGCATATCAAGAATCACGTATTTCTTTGTTTTCAGGTCGGACTCCAATTCGGAAAACAATTGATCCGTCGTTCCGAAGAACAGGCTGCCCTGCAACTCGCAGATCGTGGTCCGGTCCCCGTTCTTCTCGAGGACGGCCACCTCTTCGGGAAGGCGGTGCCTTTTGGAGAAGGTGCGATTGCCGTAAACCTTGCGGCGGACGACCGACCCGCGAATCTGTTCGCGGAGAAAGAGGAGAATGGCCAACCCGAGGCCGACCCCCGCGGCGGCGATGAGATTGACGCTGACGGCCGTCACAATGACGGCCGCGACCACCACAAAATCAAAGATCGTGGATTTCTGCCGGAGCAGGTGGAAGCTGTTCCGGTCAATCATCCGAAAGGCCACCACGATGAGGATGCCCGCGAGGGCGGCGATAGGAACCCACGCCACGAGTCCCCCGACGAGAAGAAACGCTGCCAGTGCCAGCGATCCTTCGAGAATGCTTGAGACGCGGGTCGCCCCTCCGCTGTTGATATTGACCAGCGTGGCGCCCATGGTTCCGGCCCCCGGCATCCCGCCGGCGAACGCCGACGCGAGATTCCCGAGCCCCTGCCCCACCAGTTCCCGATTGGAGTTATGGCGGCTTCGAGTCAACGCATCAATGACGACACACGTCTTGAGCGTGTCAATCGAGAGGAGGACGGCAAGCGTCAACGTGGGTATGAGGATCGCCTGCAGATCCCCAAGGTTGAGTCGGCCGATCGAGGTCCACCGATCCACGACCATCCCGACCGATAATTCCCCGGCTCCGCCGATCGGCCCGATCAGCAGTGGATTCCCGGACAGGGTCAACAACTCGGGATAGAGTGTGCCCAGGCCAAAGTATGCCAGGACACCACCCGCAAGACCCAGGATAGGCGCCGGAACGGCTCGCGTGACCATGGGCGCCAGCAACATCACGGTCATCGTCACGCCTCCCACGAGGAGGCCCGGTCCTTTCCAGAATGAGGGCGAGGTGAGCCCCACCCACAGCCCTGTGTCTTTGGGCAGTCCGAAGAGCTTCGGAACCTGGCTCAAGAAAATCAAGACACCGACGCCGCTCAGATAACCCGCGACAACGGGATACGGAATATACTTGATCAGTTTTCCGCCTCCGATGGCGCCGAAGAGGAGCTGTACGCCTCCTGCTAGGAACGCCGCCAGGGCCAGCAACAACAGCACCTGTTCAGGTTGAACCGCGCGGGCGGTCTCCGACGAACCGGACCTCAGCAAATCCACGGCCAAGGCCGCCATCACCGCGGCGGCGGGAGCACAGGGCGCCGAGATCAGACGAGGCGTGCCTCCGAAGATTGGCGCAACAATCCCGATGACGATCGTGCCGAGAATCCCTGCCACTGCTCCCTGGGCGGCGTAGCCCGGCCCCAGGGTCGAGTAGATGATCAACCCGAACGCGATCGCCGAAGGAAGGGCGACCAGCATCGCCGCGAGCCCGCCCCAGATTTCCCCCGCAAGATTGTCGGTTCGAGCCATCGTCATCCTGTCGGCACGACCTGGTCCCCCTAATGGCTGGGCGGCTCGAAGCGGCCGGGGGGACGGGATTGCCACAGCACGGTCGGCAGTCCGGCCTTCGCCGCCAGGAACTCGACGGACTGGCCGCGAGAGAGACGCCTGGCCTGAATGTTGAAACCGAGACGCATGGCGACAGATGATACCGAATCGAGGGGGCGTGAGCAAACGAATGTATGAGGGGCCCGGAATGACACTGACAGGCCCCGGTTGCCGTCACTGCCGATTCCATGTATAAGACTCGTGCGCCAGTCCTGTCACTTCAGGAGCCCCCGATGATCAAAGCGATTCTTCCGAGTGTCTTGCTGCTCGCCTGTCTCGGCTGCGCCGGCCCCACCATTGCTTCGCGAACGGTGCACAGTGAGGGGTCATGGCTTATCCGCCTTGACACGTTTGCGGACGCCCAAAAGGCCTCCGCCCTGCTTTACGATCACCCAGCAGACTGGACAGAAGCGGACCTGAACGCGATCCTAAGCCGGCTCCTCGTGCAGGAACGTGTCGGCCTCCTCGAACAGAAACCGCCGCCCCGATCTGTTTTCTCCTCAGGCGAGATCGGCCAACTGGTCCCCAAGCTGCAGGAGGCGTTTCGTATGGCCCGTCTATCCGAATGGGTCGGGGTTTTTTTAACGCGCTCCACCGGACCGACCCAAGAGATTACATCGGGTGGGTTCTTCCTCAAGGGCAGGGAACTGCATGTCGTCATCGCCAACCATCGCAAGCAAGTTCCCCTGGGACATGATGGTGCCGATGTGGCACGAGCGAACCCGCTGCGCTCGCTCGGAGGGAAAGGCGGTGCTCTGACGTTCGATCCGCCCGTGTACGCTCTCGCGACCCAGTCTAGTTGGATGGGCGGCTATTTCGGCGCGCCGGCCGCCGAGATGGTCCTCGACTATCAGGCGTTCCTCAGGGACGTCAGACCACCGGCACCGGCTCCGGTCGCATCCCCCCCGCCTCCCAGGACCGAGATCACGGCTGTTCCGCCTCCGACACCGTCCCAGAAACCTGGAAGTGAAGCAGGCGACACGTCTTTCAGAGACCAGGCAGCCGCTCTGTCCAAGGATGTCGAGCGTTTTAAACGGAAGCTTGAAGAACAGGAACGTGAGATCGCCCAACTCAAGGCGCTCCTCCAAGAACTGGACATGCAAAAGAAAGAAATGGAGCGCCTTCAGCAGAAATCCGAAGAGCAGGAAACCGAAATCGGACGGCTCAAGGCGCGCTTGGGCGAGTTAGAGGCCGCCAAAAGAAAACCGACGACGAAAAAGCCCGCTCGCTAGGGAGAACATGCGGCCACGTCCCCTTTGCGAAGCAGCCTTGTCCTCAGAAGCTGATCCCTACATACCCCCCCACCGTCCCGAAGCTGTTCGAGGTCTGGGTCTGATCCGTGGACACGTGATAGCGGCCGTCCAGCCCCACATGGAATGCCTTATACAGCCGATACTCGAGACCTGCCCCAAACTGGACGCCGATATCCAGCACCGTCGTGGCGTTCGACGGGGGACTGATGACGTGGAAATCCAATCCGACCGGAATGAGCCAAGGGCGCAGGCGGTTCCCTTCCAGGAACTTGATCTTCGGGGCGACATCCACCGTGAGCATCGTGATCTGAACCTGATTGGTCACAACGGCCCCGCTCGCCAAGGTGGCTGCGGGTACGATCACAGTATTCGAGTTGAAACGCTTGTACTCGACTCCGATCTCGCCGATCGCCCAGGTCTTGCTCATCATCCCCCAGACGTCCTTTGATAGAACCAGATCGAGCCCGGCTCCCACATAGTACCCGCTTTGACCGTCATTTCGTGGAGCACCGGCACCGGCGATCCCCGCCGGACCGAATGTGTCGGTGAATGCCTCGCCGGCCCGATCGCTGGTCATGCCGGCCCAGCCACCTCTAAAGAACACCTGGTTCCCCGTCTCGTCCGCGTTTGCCGCGCCCGCAAAGGCTCCTCCGAGCAGCATCATCCCGGTCAGCATGATGAGAGCAAACTTTATTCGCATGGCCTCACTCCTTTCGGCTATTAGGTGGTTCGAGGAAGCGCTACCTGAAATTCGAAGAACGAAAGAGGGTCTGGTGGAGGATCCGCCCCATGCGGATCAGGGTCAGTCGGAGGCCAGTCCTTAGTAACCCATGCCCTCCACCAGACAAGCCGCAGAAGTCAGCAACATGGGTGCCATCGCGGCTCGGCCCACGGACGAGGGGGCTATCTCCTGTAAAATCAATTGCGTGCGATTAGAACAAGGAATCAGCGGCAAGATGGCGGGCAGGAGTCGGCTGTCTTAGCCGCTGGACAGCGAGATAGACTTTTCTGCGGGAAATCTGGAAATTCAAAAAGATGCACTGTCTCGACACTTGGACACACGGAAGCGCTATTGGACAAGTTGGGACTCTCACTATCAGGCATCACGATCCTTTATGGCCAGTAGTGGGCGACGGCCCTCACGTAGCCGAAGACGATATCCCGCCGAGCCATGATCCAACCAGCGTCCTACCCTTCACCACTGACACCCGGATCAGATGGCTTTCCTGCAGAATCCTGGCGAGATCCATCACCGGCGTGTCTTCCGTCACGGTCACAAGATTTTCCTCGGGGGTCATGATGTCCGCGGCCGTGATCGTCCGCAGGTCGCCCCCGTTGCTCATCGCCTTGAGAAGATCGAACTCGCTGATCAGTCCGACGAGCGTCCTGTCTTCCTTCACGACGGGGACGCTCCCGAAATTCCTCTCGGTCAGCAACTGCGCCACGGCAATCCCCGCGGTTTGGGGGCTGCAGGTGAACACCGCGTCTTCCATGATCTGATGCACGGTCAGCGTCTTCGGATCGCACGCCTTAGCCATATACTCAGCCCGCCTCATACCTCGCCTCCTTCATGAGAGATGTTCCTGGAGCGGGGTAGGTAAGGCAGGCACCAGGCGGATAACTCGCCGTTTTTGAAAGAATTGCCCGTCACGAGGCACCGTAGAGGAATTCCGGGCAGAGTCAGCACGCCACGCTGTGTAAAGCCGACTGTGGCGATGCGCCACAGCAATAATGACTAGTAGGGCTCTCTCCCAATGGAATCACCGTCGAATCGCGCCTCTACGCTTTCCTGGTCTTGGGCATAGAACCTGCACCGACTAGGGATCAGGAACCGTATCTAAGCCATAGAGAGGCAGCCATGGAGAAAGAAAGACCCCATGTAGAGATCCAACTCGAGTGTCCGGTTTTACATAAGGAGGAAGAGGTCGGATTCGACGTGAACGTCTTTCACGGGTACGACCAGGGCGGACTGGACGTGACGGCGTGCACGGAATTCGCGCATGGCGAGGTCGCGTGCGGGAAAGACTGCATACGCACGCAGGAAGCGCGCGAGCTTCATGAGAAGGAAGTCCGGAAGCACCAACACGAGCTCGGGAAAATCGGTCCTAACGTGCTTGGATGAGAGAACGGAGCGGATTCGTGGCTCTTACAGGGCGAAACAGGACAACGCCGAGAGTTCTTGCGCTTGCCGGGGTCCTGGCATTTTCGCTGTTTAGCGTACACATTCCGATTGCGGCCGCATCTACTCACGGCAAGCCGGACATCGAGATAACCATCCGCGTCAACCAGAAAGGATTCTTCGACGAGCGCAACAAGCCACTCGGCCCCCAACAATCCCCTCAAGATTCCCGCAGGAAAAGTGGTCAAGCTGACGTTCGTCTTTGACGAAGATATCAATAGCCTGGCCATAGGCGACGTCCATCAGATTGCTGTCGTCTCTGACGGCTGGTCCGTCGAGACCGAAAAGATCTGGCTGCTTCATAAAAAGTCGAGCGTGACGTTCGAGGCGGGAGAAGACGGCAGAACGCGCTACCGCGCCTATTGCACCCTCGACTGCATCGGTATGGACCGCCTCAACAATCTCGTGATCGACGTGGTCGGGCACCACGAGTAAGCCGAGCTTGCTCGTTTAGCTCATTCCGCCTTCCCGAACACTCCTAACGGCTTATATTCGAAAGTGAACTCCAGGCTGACGCTCTCGTTCGCCGAGACCGGCACGAACTGGATGAACCTAAGGGAATGTGACAGACTATGCGTAATTTCAGTCGGAGGCCAGTCCGTGGGAAAGGAGGTGGACCATGGCCAGAAAAGGTTTCATGTGGGGAGCGGTGCTGGTCACATTCGCCATGCTGGGCTCTTGGGACCTCACTCGCGGGGACAAGGGCTCCACTGCACAGGTCGGCATTCCACCGGAGACCGTGGCCGACTATGTCCATGCTGTGCTCGAGGCAGACCGGACCTTTTACACGATCCATGTCGTCGAGAGGCTGCAGAATAAAGGAAAGGTGATTGCCTCAGAGAACTGGCGCGCCGAAGGGTCTCTGCCGCTGCCGGCTCAGTTCCTCAGAGAGTCAGGCGAGCTGGCCGCGCTGACCGGTGTCCGTCTGCGCTACCGACTCATCGGCGCCTGGCCGATCAACAAACAGAACGGGCCAACGACGGAGTTCGAACAAACCGGACTTGAGGAGGTTCGAAAGCACCCGGAACGCCCCTATACCGGCCACATCTCCAGCGGGTCAGATCGGTACTTCCAGGCCGTGTATGCAGACCGGGCCGTTTCCCAAGCCTGCATCGGGTGCCACAACGCGCACCCGAACAGTCCGAAACGCGATTTCAAGCTTGATGACGTGATGGGAGGGATCGTGATCACGATTCCGCTAAGCCAGTAGCATGTCAAAAAGGCAAAGAAAAGGGGAAAGACTCCTTCAAGGCGGATGCGGCGCTGCGGCATCTCGGTGTCGTCGAATTGGGCTTCCAGACCGTAGGGGTCGTCGGCCTTGCGGATGGTGCCCATGAGGAACCAGCCTTCCGGGATCCGGACCATAGGCGACGGCTTGGCGAGCCCGCGATGGCGGCGTGGTGCTTCGCCGACTCGGCCGCCTGATTCGCGGCGGCCGCCAGGGAGACCGGCGCGACGAGGAGCGCAGCCAGGATCAGGGAGAACCGGTGGTTGCCACATCGCACGATCGTTCCTCTCCTTAAGAGGCCGGCAGAATTTCTTTATTTTGACTCTTGCAGCAAGCGACCGATGGCGCCGGCGGCCGTGACGCGGACTGCGATGTCGGCATCGCTCAGAATCGGCTTCAACACCGAGAGATGCTTTTCGGACCCGATATGCCCGATGGCGCGGATGGCCGTAATGCGCGGACGTGGCGTGTCATCATGCAGGAGTTCGACAAGATAGGGCATGGCAGCGGGATGCTCGGTTTGGCCGAGGGCCTTGCCCACCGCCGAGCGGACACCGGGATCCTGCGACTGCATGGACTCCCGCAATGCCGGTTCGGCCGACGCCGGCCTGTACGGCAGCAACGCCGCGGCAACCTCAGCGCGAACGAGCGGGACTGTTTCCAGCAACAGCGGTTCAATGATTGCCACCGCCTTCGCCCCTTGCAACTTGGCGAGTCCGGCGGCCGCTACCCCGCGCACCAGTGGCACGGGATCCTTGACCAGAGCGGCAATCGCAGGAGCCGCGCCGGCTTCATTCCGGTCGGCCAGGATTCCAGCCGCTGTCGCGCGTACCGTGGATTCTCGGTCGGATAAGGCGGCCATGAGTGAGGGTGTGACCCGCGCATCCTTCACGTGACCGAGCACTCGGAGCACGGCAGCCCGCTCATCCGGCTTGGGATGTTTCAGCTCCTCCAACACCATGCTCAGCGCCTCAGAACGCCCCAGCACCACAAGAGACGCTCCGGACGCGGCTCTCACTCTCGGTTGGTCATCCTTCAGCAAGGGCTCGATCTCGGGTATGAGTCTTCGGTTCCCTGAATCACCGAGCGCACGAAGCACGGCCACCCGAACCAGCGCGGCAGGGTCTTTCAGGAGCTTACGGAGGCGATCCGAATGAGCAGCGCGGCCCGTACGCGCAACCCCTTCGACCGCCAGAGCACGAATGAGGCCCGACTGGTCAGCCAGGGCCGCTTCGAGCAAAGGGACGGTGTCGGCGCCCGCCATCTCCTTCAAGGCCGTCACCGCCGCCCCTCGCATTTGCTCCCGCATGTCGTTCACCGCCGGGGCGATGATCCCTAATGCCAATTCTCTGAGCAGTGGGTGATCATCCTTGCCCCGGTGCTCGACCAATCGGTTGTAGTCGCCGACCGCCTTTTCCGGCAGGTTCAATTTGATATGTGCCCGCATCCGGAGTTCGAGCGCCCCGGAATGACCGACGCCTTTTCCGATCAGGCCATCCAGAAGAGTTAACGCTTTGGCGTAGTCACGTTTCTCGTAGGCCGAACGTGCCTCGCTGAGAGGATCGGCGGCAAAACCAGGCAAGAACAGCAAGAACAAGGCGAGCCCCGGCATGGCAACCGAATAAGTTTTGAGGAGACTCTTCATCAACCCGTCAACGCTCCAGCCGCAGAAATAGCATGTACGCCGGATGACTTCAAGGTCGCCCTTGACACCATGCCGTTCGATTGATAATTGATAGATGTGATTCTGCAAACAAAAAGGAGAACTGGAATGTCCGTGTCTCTGACTCGTGCAATGATCCTCGGCAGCTTGATCCTATTCTTCTTACAGCCGGCCGCCGGCGCCGACTTTCCCAAGACCATGACCGGCAAGGACGGCGCGCCGCTGGTCCTCATCCCGACCGGCGAATTCTTGATGGGAACGTCTCTGAGCTTACGGGACGGTGGACGTGACGAGTACCCCGAGCGTCGGATCTTCCTGGACGCCTTTTACATGGACACCTACGAAGTCACGAACGGACGGTACCTCGAATTCATCAAGGCGACGGGACACCGCGTACCGGAACACCCGCTTGACAAGAAGCTCACGCTCTGGAGGGGGACCACCGTCCCCGAGGCGTTCAGAGACCACCCGGTCGTCAATGTCGCTTGGCAGGACGCTGAGACCTATTGCGCGTGGGCCGGGAGACGCCTACCCACCGAGGCCGAATGGGAGCGCGCCGCTCGCGGCATGAGCGGCAAACGCTTTCCCTGGGGAGACACGGAGCCGACCCGAACCCTCGCCAACTATCTTAACCAATGGCGAGACGGCGCGGGCCTGGAGCCCGTGGGGAGCCATCCGCAAGGGGCTAGCCCCGAGGGCGTGCATGATCTTCAGGGGAATGTATGGGAATGGGTCGGCGACTGGTACGACGCGCACTATTATGAGAAGGGACCAACCCGCAACCCCAAGGGGCCAATCGAAGGCGCCCGCAAGGTGATCCGGGGTTCCGGCTGGGAGTCCGAGGCTCCGCTCCTCCGATCAGCCCACCGCCTCAGCAGCGATCCCAAGAATCGCAACCACAGCCTCGGCTTCCGCTGTGCGATGAGCCCGAAGTAACATTCAGCCCTTACATCCTGGCGTCGGGTGGGGATTCAGGGGGACTTCCCTGCTTCGGGCCGTCGAACTTTTCCAAAGGCTGAAAGTTCACAGGCAACTGGAACAGAAAGTCCGAGACGCGCCCGATCCGGACGCGGCGGTACTCGACCACCCAGGAGCCGTCCTTCTTCGCCAGCTTCAGCGGGAAATGGATGTCGGTGGCGAGCCACTGGTAATAGATATCCGTCCGATCCCCTTCCTGCACCCGAACTTCGTACAGCGTGGTGGGGTGGCCGTCGAGGGTCTCGGTTCCGATCGCAGCCCGGGAAACTTCCCCCTCCAGCGTCTCCTGCACCTTGGGGGCCTGGGCTGAATCGTAAGGGACTTCCTTGTAATGCTTAAGACGGGAGAGGAGCATCCACATGACCTGCTTGTCCTTGCGGACGATGGTCACGTTCACCGGACCGGTCTCCTGGTGCTCCAGACGCCAGCGGTCGTCGCGGTAAAAGATATTGGCGACATGGGTCTTGCCGTTCGCCCGCGTGATCTGATCGGCGCTGAATTCCAGCGCCCATGCGGGCCCGGCCGCTGCAAGGGTCAAAAGAAGTCCGACAAGAACCGCGAGAGCCATTCAACCCTCATGCAGTTGAAGCCGCGCTGCTTCGAAAGGAAGGGTCTTGGAAAGACTATGGACCAGGGTGCACGACCTTGCTTGGTTGCCCCGGAACTGCCGGCGCCGCGTCACGGGCGCACCGGAAGCCGAGCCAGTTCATTTTGGCGGTCGGTTCCGTCCCGTTCCGCTGGCCCGCCCGCACGCTGGGGGTGCTGTCCACCCACCCACCACCCCGAAACGCTTTGCTGGTGCCCTGGTCGGTCCCCTTAGGATTCCGGTCAGGTCCTTGCTTGTAATAAGCGGGATCGTACCAGTCCGCCACCCACTCGGCCACATTTCCGGCCATGTTGAACACGCCGTATGGACTGACCGCAGTGTCGTATTTGTCCACCGAGACGATCGGCGGATACAGGAGCAGCCGCTCCGGCCGATCTCGGACCGGTCCTGAAAGGCCCGTTCGTCCAAAGTTCGCCCGCGACAGCCCGGCCATTTGGTTCCCCCAGGGGTAAATCCGTCCGTCGTCGCCTCTTGCCGCTTTCTCCCACTCGGCCTCGGTCGGCAACCGTTTGCCAGCCCATTTGCAATAGGCATCTGCGTCGTACCAGGAGACGTGCATAACGGGATGATAGGCCATCGTCTCCTGAAACACTCCGCCCCACTTCCAATCCACCAAGGGTTCCAGCCCTTTGGCCAACACGTAGCGCAGGTACTGGACCATGGGGACTTCGTACTTGTCTATTTCGAAGGCGTCCAGGTTAACCGTCCGCTGCGGCTGCTCGGCTGGATAGGCGTTCCGGTCCACTTGGCGATTACTCCCCATCAAGAAAGACCCGGCCGGGATGAGGACCATCTCGTCTTTGGGCGGTAAGGTGCCAAGCCGAGCGGCCGCCTTCTTCCCTTCGGCCGTCCACTCCGGCTTCACGTCCGCGACATCACTCCCTCCGCTGGTCGCCGCGACAGCCGAATCGGTCCCGGTCACCAAGACCATGACCGCCGCTCCGAGCACGATCGCGCCCACGTGCAAACGTGCTCTCTTTCCCTCTCCCATGAGTCTCTTCAAACCTCCGTTGCCCCGTCACACCGCGAAGTGAAGGGCCTCCATTACGGCTTCTGTAGTTCGAGTGTGGGTTTGATCTCGCGGCCCCCGAGGATTCCAAGGCCAAACCGTGGGTTCTCCACCGCATCCATTCCGGCGCGTGTCCCCTCGCGCGGCTGAATCTCGAAGTTCATCGCCACGGATCCCTTCGCCGGAATCGTCACCTCCTGTTCGATGACCGTGCGGGCTTGGGGATGCCACACAACAAGCTTGTAATTCCCCGGAGGGACGGCGCCGATCTCAAACCGCCCTGCCTGGTCCGTCAGAGCATAGTAGGGATTGTCCACGGCCAGGCCCCAGTTCTCCATATAGGCGTGGAACCCGCACTGCATCACGAACACCCGTCTCCCTTTGGTCATGCGGATTTCCTGCACCATGGGTTCTCCCGGAATGTGCTTATGGTATTCCGCATCCGTCCCGGCGGTGCGTGGATGGTGGGGATTCATCGGCAGCGGACGATTGAATAACACCCGTGGCCCCAACTCCGAGGTCTCGTAGCCCTGAATGTCGTGCATCACCGGGTCCATATTGACGACCTCGACTTTGTGGGAATCCCGAACGACGGCGACAAACGGCTTGAACATGCAGTCGGTCGCTTCAAT
>Ga0114945_10000153_pt1 | contig 41249 bp, 36 predicted proteins | sample OV2TP3_FD_87194 | JGI IMG/M metagenome (GOLD analysis project Ga0114945, IMG submission 87194) | Hot spring microbial communities from Beatty, Nevada to study Microbial Dark Matter (Phase II) - OV2 TP3 | ecosystem: Environmental > Aquatic > Thermal springs > Hot (42-90C) | place: USA: Beatty... | reverse complement strand
TCCCCCGGCTCGATCCCGTGCCCCCGATAGAAGGCCATCGCCCGCTCCCCGAAGGCCACCGGATCCCCGGAGTCGTGGCGAAGCCCCTGCCACTGCGCGGCCTGCCCCCGCGTCATATCCTGGAAAAAGAAGTCCGTTCCGTAGGTGTCCGTCAGCGCGACGGACAGCCCCGGCCCGTACGCCTCCCACCACTCCCGGAGTGTCCGGTTGTGGGAGGCGCGAATCGCCTCCTCATCCTCCCCCCCGATCCCGGACAGGGCCATGAACATCTCGTGCCCCATCGTCCCGATGGGCGTCAGGCCGAGCCGGAAGGCCATCTCCACGTTTGAGGTGCCCAAAAACTGATCGGGCAACTCCTCCGCAAGCCTCCTCAACACCTCCATCTGCCACGCCCGGCTGAAGCGCCTCCTGCCCCCGAAGTCCGAAAACCGCATCTCTGGCCGCTCCCGCAGCGCGCGGACCTTCGCCTCCAGCCGGGCCCTGCCCTCCTCCATGACTGTCTCTCGATCGGCGAGACTCTGCCGTTCCACCAGGCCGCGGCAGTAGAGTTCGTGCACGACCGACAGCGCGAGCGTCTCCCAGAGAATCGCCTCGCACCACCTGCCGGAGAATTCGAGACGATACGCGTCGCCGGCCCTTTCGAGGTGGTATTCGGGCAGGCGAACCCCCTCCAGAAACCTCACATATTCCTCCCGAAAGACCGGCCCCCTGGCCACGCGGACGTCGCGCAGGTACCGCAGCTCCTCCTCCGCGAAGCGGAGCGTCCGGGCGTGGTCCAGTTCGCGGCGCAGTGCGGCCTCATCCACCGCCTCGGCGAGCCGCGCCTTTTGCGTCCTGTTCTTGAAGGCATATCTCGCCGTCACGCCAGGGTACCGGAGGTAAGCGACCTGTCCCATGGTGAACTTGTAGAAATCGGTGTCCAGCAGCGATTCGATGATCGGCATGGGGAACTCCTTCGGAAAACGGCAAACGGGACCACAAGACCACAGACTACGGACCACAGGACTTGACGGTCTTGTGGTCTGTGGTCTTTCACCTCTTTATCCCCGGCCAGGACTCTATCGGATCCGTGGACCTGACCAGGCGCATGCCCGCCTCCGCAAAGCGCTGTTGCGCCGCCTCGGCCTCCGGCGTGAAGTCCGCGGCGATGCCCCCCCTGCCGTCCGGCACGACCACGGACGACATGCAATCGGTCAGAATGTAAACCTTCCTCGCCAGCGCGGGGTCCTGCGCCAGGACCTCGTCTAACAGATCCTCGATCGTGCTCTTGACGCAGTGGCTCGCGGCCTGACCCGCGACGACCACCCCGTCCTCCTTTAAAAGTGCATTCAGAAACCTGACGTTCTTCTCCACCAGGGGCCGCCCGTCCCATCCCATCAACACCTCGGGCCGCAGCACGGAGTAGTTTTCGGTGAGGGGGTGGTCCCCCTTGGCCTCCGCCCACGACTGCGCCCCGCGCAGGAAGGCGTGGAACAGCCGCGCCTCGTGGACCACGCCCACCAGCCCGTGCCCCTCGCTACCCAGCAGGCAGTGGGGCGGCCAGAGATACAGGGTGTACTTGCCGCTCCGCGCCAGCTCCGCGCAATAGAACGCCACCTGTTTGCAGAGCCAGGGGTAGTCCCCGTCGCAGAGCCACTCTGCCACCGCCGGGTTCGGCCTCACCGGCCTGCGCAGGACCTGGCCCGCCGGGTCGGTGTTCACGAGCGCATCCCCGTCCAGCCGGATCAGGGTGTGCGGGGCGAGCGGCCGGCCCTCTTCGTCCACGAAGAACCACGGGAAGAAAATCTGATACACGAAATGGGTGTCCAGCGTCGTGGTGATCCGGGTGATCCATCTCGCGTTGCGATAGATGAACGCCGCGATGCGCTGGCTGTCGTCCATCGCCCCCGTGCCGCTCCGCCCCCCCACGTAGAGCGTCCCCTCCGGGAAGCAGAAGTCCTTCTGCACGTCGATCAGGAGCAGGTGCAGCCGGAACGCATCGGAGCCCGAAGGCGCCACATCGTGCGCGCGACGCCACGCCCCGGTCTGCTGAAACAGCGCGAGCGGGTCCGGGCGATAGTCCCAGCGCCTCGCGAGCGCCGGGTCGTAGAAGGGAGGGAGAGGGAGTTCTCCAACGGGTTTTCCCATAAAGACCTCCTGAGCGCAAAATGAGGTTGACAAGCGGCCCCGGTTTATGTATCTTCCATCACCTATAAAATTTATATAAATTTTATAGGAATTTTAATAAAATTTATATAGAATCTTAACGAGTTCTTAATGGATTCTTATATAAAACTTGAAAATCCCAAAGGTTTTCCGAAGGAGATGGCGAATGTCAGAGGAAAAGTCCAGAGAAGAGAAGTCCAGAGTGCGGACCTACTCCGCCACCGACAGAGACGATGAGATGCTTGAGATCATCGCGCGTTACCACGGGACGAGCAAAAGCGCCATGATCACAGGCCTGGTCAGAAAAGAGTTCTGGCGGATCTTTCCGAGTGGTACGGAGACGATCCGGCCCGAAGAAGGCGCGAGGATAGTGTCATGAGTCAGTGCGTTACCGAAATCCCCTCAGCAACCTCCTACTCCCCCTATGGCCTCTCCTTTTCTCGGGAGGAGCTGATCGACGAGATCCACCTCCTCCGGGCCGAGAGGAAGGCCGTGATCCTGGCCCACAACTACCAGGTGCCGGAGGTGCAGGACATCGCCGACTTCACCGGCGACTCCCTGGGACTCTCCATGGAGGCGACCAAGACGGACGCCGAGATCATCGTCTTCTGCGGCGTCCACTTCATGGCCGAGTCGGCGAAGATCCTGAACCCGGACAAGAGGGTGCTGCTCCCCCACCTGGGGGCGGGCTGCGCCCTGGCCGACTCCATCACGCCGGAGAGCCTGGACGACTGGAAGAGCCGCTACCCGGGCTACACCGTGGTCACCTACATCAACTCCTCCGCAGAGGTGAAGGCCGAATCGGACATCTGCTGCACCTCGGCCAACGCGGTCGCGGTGGTCAGGAGCCTGAAGACCGACAGGGTCCTGTTCACGCCGGACAGGAACCTGGGCCGGTGGGTCAAGTCCCAGGTACCCGACAAGGACATCGTCATCTACGACGGGGTCTGCCCGACCCACGACGTGCTCCGGGGGGCCAACCTCCTCAAGACCAGGCAGGCCTTCCCCGACGCGGTGATCATCGCCCATCCCGAATGCCGGGAGGACATCGTGGACATCGCGGACGAGGTCTGCTCCACGACGGGGATGATGGCCGCCGTCGCGCGCCACCCCGAGGCCAAAACCTTCATCGTGGCCACGGAGAACGGCATCGTCCACCAGATGAAGAAACGCTACCCGGACAGGGAGTTCATCCTGGCGGACGGCTGCATCGGGTGCCGCCTCCACTGCCCCTACATGAAGGTGACCGGCCTGGAGGACGTCTACCTCTCCCTGAAGGAGGAGCGCTACGAAATTCGCGTGGACCTCGACATCATCCAGGGCGCCAGGCGGGCCCTGGACCGGATGATGGCCGTGCCCCGCGACAACTGATCGACAACTCATAACCTTTCAAAAAAGCCCGGCCCCTGCGCGGACGCCGGGCTTTTTCACGACCCTCCTCTACCTCGTCCACGCGCCCTGAGCGTCTCCTCTTGACATCTCCTGCCGATTTGTCTACTTTATATCCTCTTCAATCTGCTCGCAAGTCGGTTTCTCAGGAGGCGTCTCATGTCTGACCGGCGGGCCGGAGAGGCCCTGAACGGTCTGGGTCTCAAAAGCGACCGATGGATTCGGGAGAAGGCCCTCCACGAAAAGATGATCGAGCCCTTCGTGGAGACGCAGGTCCGGGAGGGGGTCATCAGCTACGGGCTCTCCAGCTACGGCTACGACCTCCGCATCGCCGATGAGTTCCGGGTGTTCACCAACATCAACCACACCATTGTGGACCCGAAGAACTTCGACCCCAAGTCCTTCGTCGATCTTCAGGGGCCGTGGTGCATCATCCCCCCCAACTCCTTTGCCCTCGGAAGGACGCTGGAGTACATCCGCATGCCCCGCAACGCCCTGGCCGTCTGCATCGGAAAGAGCACCATGGCCCGGTGCGGCATCATCGTCAACGTCACCCCCATCGAGCCGGCGTGGGAGGGGCACATCACCCTTGAGATCTCCAACACGACGCCCCTCCCGTGCAAGATCTACGCGAACGAGGGGATCGCCCAGCTCCTCTTCTTCCAGGCCGAGGAGTGCGAGCGGAGCTACGCGGACAAGAAGGGGAAGTACCAGAAACAGATCGGGATCACGCTGCCGAGAATCTGATCCCGCGCATAGATGTAGGGGCGACCGGCCGGTCGCCCCTACGGGAGTCCTTATGAAAATCACCGTCGCCACCAGCGCCGGGTTCTGTTTCGGCGTCCGGGACGCCATCGAAATGGCCTTCGACGCGGCCAAGAAGCGCGAGAGGGACGTCTGGATGCTCGGCGACATCGTCCACAACGAACACGTCGTCAGAGACATCCACGACGCCGGCGTGAAGGTCGTCAAGCGCCTCGACGACGTGGCCGGCGGCACGCTGCTGTTGCGCGCGCACGGGACCGTGCCCCAGGTCTACGAGGAGGCCCGGCAGCGCGGCCTGAACGTCATCGACGCGACCTGCCCGCTCGTCAGCGAGATCCACGAGGTGGCCCGCTGCCTGGAGGCCGAGGGATACCACCTCGTCATCATCGGCGACCACGGCCACGACGAGGTCGTGGGCATCGCGGGACAGGTGAGGGAGGCCACCGTGGTGGCCGGCCCGGAGGAGGCCCGCAACATCCGCCGGGTCAAGCGCGCCGGCGTGGTCGTGCAGTCCACGCAGGACATCCAGAACGTCAAGGCCATCCTCCCGGAGCTGGTCTCCCGCTGCCAGGAGATCAAGTTCATCAACACCATTTGCGGCCCGACCCGGCGGCATCAGAACGAGATCCGGACGATGCCCCTCGAAAACGAGGTCATGGTCATCGTCGGGTCCTTCACCAGCGCCAACACCTGCCGCCTGACGCAGATCTCCACGGCCCTCAACCCGCGCACCCACCAGGTGCAGTCCGCCGAGGACCTCGACCCGGCCTGGTTTGAAGGGGCCGGGACGGTGGGGGTCTCCGCGGGCGCGTCCACCCCGGACCGCCTCATCCGGGAGGTGACGGAACGCATCGCCTCCTTCAGGCCGGGGTCGGAGGTCGTGAACAGCCGATAGGGTGTTACCGTGGGCAAAGTCCTCACCGACGATCAACTCCTGCTCGTCACGCTGCTGATCCAGGTCGGCGTGATGGCGGCCCTGGCCAGCATCCTCATCCGGTCGGAAAGGTTCGGGCGCATCCTGTTCCAGCCCCGTCGGTCGCTCCGGGAGCGGTGGCACGTGGCGCTCCTCCTCGGCGCCCTGCTCGGCTTCGGCGTGTTCGTCCGCATCCTCCTCAACTACAACGCCGCCGACCTGAGCCTGATCGGAACCCTGATGGCGGGCCTGGTGGCCGGGCCGATCACCGGGGGCATCGTCGGCCTGATGGTGGGCCTCCCGGCGGCGCTCCTCGGCGGAGAGCTCCTGGCCGTTCCGATGGGCCTGCTCTACGGGCTGGTGGGGGGCGGCATCCACCGGGCGTGCCCCTCCAAAGAGGAGATCTGGCACTTCTCGCCCGTCCCCGTCCTCAACGCCTATCAGTTCATCAAGACCTGGATCCAGCAGCGCAAGATCATCGACTGGCGGACGGTGATCTTCGGCGTCTGCATCGGCCTGGAGGCCCTGCGCCTCGTCCTGAGCCGGAGGTTCGGCAGCCGCCTCCTCTTCAGCTTCGACCCCCACAGCAACATCGCGCTCCTCTGCATGTTCGTCAGCGCCATCTCCTGCCTCGGCGTGCCCCTGCGCATCTGGGGGAGCGCCCGCACGGAGCGGATGCTCAAGGAGCAGGAGTCTCTCGTCCTCAGGGCGCGCTTCGAGGCCCTGCGCAGCCAGATCAACCCCCACTTCCTGTTCAACACGCTCAACTCCATCGCCTCCTCCATCCGGTCGGACCCGGACCGGGCGCGGGAGATCATCGTCAAGCTCTCCCGCATCCTCCGCCGGCTGCTCAGCAGCGACCAGGACTTTGTGCCCCTCAGGGAGGAGCTGGAGTTTATCGACGCCTACCTGGACATCGAGGTCATCCGCTTCGGCAGGGACAAGCTTCGCATCCTCAAGGCCGTCGACGAAGACTCCCTCGATGTGCTCGTGCCGGCCATGATGCTCCAGCCCCTCGTCGAGAACGCCGTCCGGCACGGCATCGCGCCCAAGCTGGACGGGGGCAGGATCACGCTGCGGGCCACCCGGCGCAGCGACGGCACCCGGCTGGAGGTGGAGGACGACGGCGTCGGCATCCGCGGGGAGCCGGCCGGGGAGGCGATGAGCCGGGGGATCGGGATCAAAAACGTCAACGAACGGTTGCAGGTGGCCTTCGGCCCGGAGGCGCGGCTGCACATCGACAGCCGGCCCGGCGCCGGGACGCGGGTCTGGGCCCACATCCCGAACTCGAACGGCGCGGCCTTCCGCCCTCAGGAGCGAGGAAAAGATGGTCATCAAAACCGTCGTCGCTGACGACGAGCAGCTGGCCAGGGATGAGCTCTGCTTCCTGCTCAAGGACTTCCAGGAGGTGGCCGTCCTCGACCGGGCGATCAACGGGGTGGAGGCCCTGGAGATGATCGACCGCCTGGCGCCCGACCTGGCCATGCTCGACGTCCAGATGCCCGGACTGACGGGGTTTCAGGTCGTGGAACAGCTCCTCCGGCGAGGCCGTCTCCCCTACATCGTCTTCATCACCGCCTACGACCAGTACGCCCTCAGGGCCTTCGAGGTCAACGCCACCGACTACCTCCTGAAGCCCATCGATAAGGCCCGGCTCTCCACCGCCATCCAGAAGGTGAGGGAGAGGATGGAGGCGGCGGAGAACATGCAGGACCGGATCGCCAACCTCCTCAATGCCCTCCGGGGGCAGCGCCACTACGCCTCCCGGCTCTCCGTGCGGGGGGCCGGAAAGGTCCTCCTGATCGACATGTCCGACCTGGTCTACGCCACCGTGGAAGGGGGGGCGATCTACGCGGCCACCCCCTCCGCCCGATGGATGACCAGCTACCGCACCCTCGAAGAGCTGGAGGCCGACCTCGACCCGCAGGTCTTCTGCCGCACCCACCGCAGCTACCTGGTCAACATCCAGCAGGTGGCGGAGATCATCCCCTGGTTCAACGGCGCCTATCACCTCAAGATGAAGGACGAGGCCGGCGCCGAGGTCCCCCTCAGCCGGACGCACGCGAAGAAGCTGCGGAAGATACTAAAGTGGTAGCCATGGCTCTCGGCCTCTACGTTCACATCCCCTTCTGCGCCAGCCGGTGCCCTTACTGCGACTTCGCGTTCGTCGTCGGGCGGGGGCGTCTGTCAGAGCGCTACGCGGACGCCGTCGCGCGGGAGGTCCGGGAGCGCGTCGCGCGGGAGTTTTCGGGCCGGGTCCGGTTCAACACGGTCTTCTTCGGCGGCGGGACCCCCACGGCCGTGGCGGCCTCCGAAATCGGGCGCATCCTCGACGCCGTGGCCTCCGTCGCAGGCTGGGCGGAGAACGCAGAGATCACCGTGGAGGCCAATCCGGGCACTGTGGACGCGGGGAAGTTCCGGGACCTCCGGCGGCTCGGCGTCAACCGCCTGAGCCTCGGCGTCCAGTCGTTCGACGACGCCGAACTCCGCCTCCTGGGCCGGACGCACACCTCGGCGGAGGCGCTCCGGGCCTGCGACGCCGCGCGGGGGGCCGGGTTCGAGAACGTGAGCCTCGACCTCATCTTCGCCCTGCCGGGGCAGACGGAGACCGCCTGGCAGGCCCATCTCGACCGGGCCGTCGCCCTGGCGCCGGAGCACATCTCGACCTACAACCTCACCGTCGAGCCGGGGACGGAGTTCGGGGGGCGGCTCAGGCGCGGGCGTCTGACCCCGCTCCCGGAGGAGACCCAGGCGGCCATGTACGGGGCGGCCATAGACCGGCTGACCGATGCCGGCTACCTGCACTATGAGATCTCCAACTTCGCCCGGCCCGGCCTCTGCTCCCGCCACAACCTCGGCTACTGGGACGGGTCCGACTACCTCGGCGTGGGCATGTCCGCGCACTCGTTCATCGCCGGCCGTCGGACCTGGAACGTGCGGGGTCTGACCAGATACCTCGAACGGATCGAACGCGAAGGCGTCGCCGTCGCCGGACAGGAGACCCTCTCCCCCTCCGAGCGTCGGACGGAGGCCGTTCTCCTCGGCCTGCGCCGGGTGCGGGAGGGCGTCCCCATCGGTCGAATCCTGGACCACCGCGGGGGCCGGCGTCGCATCCACCGCCTGATCTCGGACGACCTGCTCGAACGCATCGGCGGCCGGGCGCGCCTGACCCGAAAAGGGCTGATGGTCGCGGACGCCGTCGCGGTGGAACTGATGGGAACGTAAATCATGCCTCACATTCGACTCCGCATCCCGGCCACCACCGCCAACCTCGGCCCCGGCTTCGACGCCCTCGGCCTGGCCCTCACCCTCTACAACCGGGTCTCCGTGGAGACCGTGGAAGGTCCCGACATCGCCGTCTCCGTCCGGGGAGAGGGGGAGGGCCGCATCCCGACAGACCGGACCAACCGGTTCTGCGTGGCCCTGAAGAGGGTCTACGACCGGCTCGGCCGGCCTGCGCCCGGCCTCAGGGTCCGGATGGAGATCGCCATCCCCCTGGCGCGGGGCCTCGGCAGCAGCGCCACCGCGGCCGTGGGCGGGCTGGTGGCGGCCAACCGGCTCTGCGGGTCCCCCCTGTCCGATGCGGACCTGATCGGCCTGGCCACGGACATCGAGGGCCACCCCGACAACGCCGTCCCCTGCCTGCTGGGCGGGTTCACGGCCGCTGCCCACGCGGACGGGGAGGTCAGCTACGTCCGCGCCCTGCCGGGCGGCCCCATCCGCGCCGTGGTCGCCGTCCCCGACTTCGAGCTGGAGACCGCGAAGGCGCGCGCCGCCCTCCCGGAGTCGGTCAGCCTTCGGGACGCCGTCTACAACGTGACCCACACCGCCCTGGTGACCCTCGCCATAGCCAGAGGGGACTTCGGCGTCCTGCGGGCCGCCGTGCGCGACCGGCTCCACCAGCCCTACCGCGCCCCCCTCATCCCCGGCATGGAGCGGGTGTTCGACGCGGCCCTGAGCGCCGGGGCCCTGGGCGCGGCCATCTCCGGGGCCGGCCCGGCCCTCATCGCCTTCGTCCAGGACCACGCCGATCAGGTGGGCGAGGCCATGCGCGGCGCGTGGAAGAAAGAGGGCATCGCCTCCCGCGCACTCGTTCTGGATGTGGACACACAAGGAACCGTGGAGGAATAGACCATGAGAATCGGACTGGCCGCTTTGAGACAGCCCAAATCCGTCCCCGACGGCGTGGAGACCGCCAGGCGCGTTCTCAAGGAGTGCAAAAAACGGAAGGTGGAGATCGCCTGCTTCTCCGAGACCTACCTCCCCGGCCTGCGGGGCGCGGACTTCGACCTCCTCCCCCCGGACCAGCCCCTGATGGAGGAGGCCCTCCGGGGCCTGCGCGCCGGGTGCCGCGAGGCCGGGGTCGCGGCCATCGTCGGCCTGGAGTGGGTGAGCGACCTCGGCCTGGAGAACCGGGCCTTCGTCATCTCCCCCGCCGGGAAGGCGCTCGGATACCAGACGAAGAACCAGATCACGCCGGGCGGCGAGTCGAAGAACTACGTCCCGGACGGAAAGCGGAGGGTCTTCCGGGTCAACGGCGTCACCTTCGGCATCACCATTTGCCACGAGGGCTGGCGCTACCCGGAGACCGTGCGCTGGGCCGTCCTGCGCGGCGCCCAGGTCATCTTCCAGCCCCAGGTGACCGGCAGCGACAAGAAGGGCCGCGTCCTGAAAAAATGGGGAGAGGCGTTCTACGAGAAGGCCATGCAGTGCCGGGCCGCGGAGAACACGGTCTATTTCGCGAGCGTGAACTGCGCCATGCGCCACCAGAACTCGGCCACCAGCCTGATCGACCCCCAGGGCGACCTGATCGACCACGTCCCCTACGGCAAGGAGGACCTGCTCGTCGCGGACCTGGACCTGACGAAGGCCACGCGGTTCGTCGCGAAGCGCTACAACCCGAAGCTGTATCCTGCGTGATCGCAGGGGCAACGCGTGCGTCGCCCCTACACTATCCGGAGACCCCCTTTGTATAAACGCCTCCTCATCCTCCCCCTCTGTCTCCTCCTCGCCCTGTCCGCAGCCTCCGCGCAGTCCCGGAAGAAGGACAGGAGTGAGCCCGGCAGAGAGGAACAGGAGAAGAAAAAACGCTCCGACCTCGACCTCTTCTCCACGCCGGAGGAGGAGGAGGCCCCCCAGGAACTCCCCTTCGACCTGAGCAAGCGCATCGTCGTGAGCGATCAGGCGCTCCAGGAGGTCATCCGCTCCGGGCGCTACCGCGTCGGCCCCGGCGACGAGTTTCTGGTGACCGTGGGGGGCGACGTCAGAAAGACCGTCCCCGTCCCCGTGTCCGCGCAGGGCTACCTGGTCATCCCCGACGTCGGGGCCACGGACGTGGCCGGGCTTCCTCTGGGGGAGGCCCTCAAGCGCATCCAGGGGACCATCGAGGGCCGCTACCGGGGCGCCTCGGTCATCGTCACCCTCGGCCAGCCCCGCGTCTTCCCGGTGGGCGTCCTGGGCTACGTGAAGCGGCCCCGACAGTACCTGGCCAGGGGGGTGGACTGCGTCTCCGAGCTCATCCTCCGCGCCGGGGGACTGTCCAGGAATCAGGGCGCCCTCCCCTCCATGAGAAATATCCAGATCCTCCGCCCCGGCCGGCGGGAGGGCCTCGCCTCCGCGACCCCTCCCAGGCTGACCACCGGGGATAAGATGCCACCTGTGGGCCGGGCCGACCTCCTCCTCTGGCAGAGGACCGGGGACCCGGCCTACAACCCCTTCATCTCCGACGGCGACGTGATCCAGGTGCCCGTCAAAGGGGATTCCATCGGCATCTACGGCGCGGTCAACATGGAGGGATACTACGAGTTCGCGGAGGGGGACCGCATCTCGACCCTCATCCAGCTCGGCGGCGGCCTGAGCGAGGGGGCCGACCGCAAACGGGCGGAGCTCCTGCGCCTGACCGACCGGGGGACGACCCAGATGGAGGTGGACCTGACGGCGGTGCTGGAGGGGGACCCGGCGCGCGACATCCTGCTCCAGAAGGGCGACCGGCTCCACGTCCTGCTCGAAAAGAAGCTCGTCACCGTGGAGGGGGAGGTGAAGTTCCCCGGCCCCTACCCCATCCAGGAGGGGAAGGACCGCCTACGGGACATCCTGGACCGCGCCGGGGGCGTCACCTCAGAGGCCTCCCTCGAACAGGCATCTGTCATCCGCTGGTCCGGGGGGGACGCCGAGGACCCGGAGTTCGAGCGCCTGAAGGGCTTCCCGCCCCAGCAATTGACCAAAGACCAGCAGGAGTACATGCGTTTCAGGACGCGGGAGAAGGCCGGCCAGATGGCCGTGGACTTCGCCCGCCTGCTCCGGGACAACGACGAGTCGCAGAACATCCTCCTCTCCCGCAACGACCGGGTCCTCATCCCGCGGGCGTCCAGGACCGTGACCGTGAGCGGACAGGTCGCCAACCCGAGCGCCTTCCTCCACAACCCGGCCTACGGCGTCCAGGACTACATCCGCCTGGCCGGGGGGTTCAGCAAGACGGCCCAGGAGAAGAACGTGCGGTTGATCAAGGGGAAGACCGGGAAGTGGATCGACGCCGACCGCGACCAGCCCGTGGAGCCGGGCGACACCATCCTCGTCCCGGAGAAGCCCCCGCGCGACGGCTGGCGCATCTTCCTGGACGGCATGCAGGTCGTCAGTCAGATCGTCACCATCATCTACATCATCCGGGCGACGACGCGGTAAGAAAAGCATTCACCGCAGAGGACGCGGAGACCACAGAGGGCACACCGGGTATCAGAATCGGGTCCACCCTTTTGAAATCTCCGCGCCCTCTGCGTGCTCTGCGGTAAATGTCTATGGACTCTCCCAAGACCCTCCTCGACCACCTTCAAGTCCTGGCCCGCTGGCGGCGGCTGATCCTCGCCTCCGTCCTGTGCGTCTCGGCCGTGACGGCAGTCCTCAGCCTGTTCATGGCCGAGCGCTTCCGGGCGCGGGCCGTCCTCTTCCCCCCGGAGGAGGAGCAGTCGGACTTTGGCCTGGCCGCCCTGCTGAGCAAGAGCCCGATCAACCTCGGCAAGCTCGGGGGGCAGGGGCTGGCCGCGCAGGACTTCGTCCCCATCGCCAGGAGCCGGTCCGTGGCCGAGGCCGTCATAGACCGCTTCCACCTCGACCGGCTCTGGCAGTCGCAGAACCGGGAGCAGGCGCTCAAGACCTTCGGCCAGCGGCTCACCACCCAGCTCTCCCGCGAGGAGTTCCTGGCCGTGGAGTTCGAGGCCGAGTCCCCCCAGATCGCCGCCGACATCACCAACGCCGTCGTCGAGGAGATGGACCGGGCCTACCGCCGGAGCAAGTCGGACCGCGCCAGCCGGCTCCGGCAGCACCTCGAGCGGGAGCTGGCCAGGGGGCGGGAGGACCTCGAAAAGGTGGAGAGGGCCTACAACGCCTTCCAGCAGGAGCACATGGCCGTCAACCTGGAGGAGCAGACCAAGGCGGCCATCGAGGGGGCCTCCCGCCTGATCGACCAGATCGCGGAGCTGAAGGTCAAGCTCGAGGCCGGAAACCAGTTCATGACCTCGTCCAACGAGTACATGGTCCGCCTGAAGGCCGAACTCCGGGAGTCGGAGAAACTCCTAAACCAGATGGTCGGGGCGCCCGACGGAACGGAGGAGGACGGAGGAGGGCCGCAACTCTACATCCCCTTCAAACAGGTGCCCGACCTGGGCATGGAGCTCCTGCGGCGGACGCGGGACCTGAAGGTCCAGGAGGCGGTCTACGCCTTTCTGATGCAGAAGTACGAGGAGGCCAAGTACGAGGAGGCCAAGGCCACGCCCACGGTGCAGGTGCTCGACCGGGCCGTGCCCCCCCTGTTCCGCAGCCGCCCCCAGCGCACCCTGATGGTGGCCGGGGCCGGGGCCGCCAGCCTGCTGATCTCCGTCTTCCTCGCCTTCCTGTTCGAGGCCATCCGGGAGATGAGGCCTGAAGATCGCGAAAAGCTCTCCGGCCTGCTGAGGACGCCCCCATGAGGTCCCGATCCCAGGCCTTTTCGGGAGCGGGGCTGTTGTGGGTCCTGACCGTCGCCGTCCTCTACTACGGGGCCGCGCGGCTGGGCCTGCTGCTGGCCTTTGAAAAGACGAACGCCTCGCCCGTCTGGCCCCCGTCGGGCTTCGCGCTGGCGGCCGTCCTGCTGCTCGGCTACCGCATCTGGCCCGGCGTCGCGACAGGGGCATTCCTGGCCAACGTGGCCGTCTTCTCCGCCAACCGGGCCGCGGAGGCGTCGGTCATCGGTGTGGTCTCCGGCCTCATCGCGATGGGGAACACCCTGGAGGCCGTGTCGGGCGCCTACCTCCTTCGCCGCTTCACGGGGTCTCTCAACCCCCTCGACCGGGCCCGGGACGTCTTTAAATTCGTGGGGGCGGCGGCGCTGGCGTGCGCGGTCAGCAGCTCCGTCGGCCCCACCGGCCTCTGCCTGGCCGGCATCGCCCCCTGGACGCTCTACGGCACGATCTGGTTCACCTGGTGGATCGGGGACACGGCGGGCGTCCTCATCCTGACCCCGATGCTGCTGACCTTCTATGGGCGGCCCTGGGTCCCCCGCGAGCCCCGGTGGCTCGTCGAGACGGCCCTCCTGTTTTTGGGGCTGTTTGCCGTCGGTCAGGTGGTGTTCGAAGGGTGGTTTCCCGCCAGTCTCCTCAGGTCCCAGACATATCTGCTCATCCCCTTCCTGTTGTGGGTGGTGTTTCGCTTTGGCCAGCGGGAGGCCACGACGGCGGTCTTCCTGGTCTCGGGGTTTGCGGTCTGGAGCACCGTGCACGGGACAGGCCCTTTTGTCGGGAGGTCGCTCAACGAGTCCCTCCTCCTGGTGCAGTCCTTCGTGTGCGTCGTCGCGGTGACGATGATGTCCCTGGTCGCCGTCCTCGCCGAACGCAGACAGGCGGAGGAGGCGCTGAGGCAGACCGCCGCCCAACTGGAGCAGCGCGTGGCGGAGCGCACCGCCGAGCTCCAGGAGACCAACGCCGAACTCGAATCCTTCACCTACTCCGTCTCCCACGACCTGCGCGCCCCCCTGCGGGCCCTGCAGGGCTTTGGGGATGCCCTGATGGAGGACTGCGCCGACCGCCTGGACTCGACCGGCCAGGGCTATGTCCGGCATATCGTCGGCGCCGCCCGGCACATGGACACCCTGGTCCAGGACCTGCTGACCTACAGCCGCCTCAGCCGCGCCGACCTTCAGCCCCAGCCGGTCGGCCTGACGGCGGTGACGGCGGACGCGCTTGCCCAGCTGGAGAGGGAGATCCAGGAGCGAAAGGCCCGGATCACGCTCAGGGAGCCGTTCCCGGAGGTGATGGGCCATCGCGCCACCCTGGTCCAGGTCGTGACGAACCTGCTGACCAACGCCGTCAAGTTCGTGCCCCCCGGCGCGCAGCCCCGCGTGCAGGTGTGGGCCGAGGAGCGCGACGGGTGGGTGCGCCTCTGCGTGGAGGACAACGGCATCGGCGTCTCCCCGGAGTACCACGAACGCATCTTCCGCGTGTTCGAGCGTCTGCACGGCATCGAGGTCTACCCCGGCACCGGCATCGGCCTGGCCATCGTGCGCAGGGGGGTGGAGCGCCTCAGAGGCCGGGCGGGGGTGGAGTCGGAGGTCGGGCGGGGGAGCCGGTTCTGGATAGAATTGCCGAAAAGCGCGGACTGCGTATAAGTGGAACGTTTTTAGGAGATTCGCGTCTTATGCCTTGTGCCTACGTCCGGAGGTGACACATGAACGACTTCCTGCGAGTGCTTCTCATAGACGATAACCCCCACGACCGCGCCCTGGTCGAGCGCGAACTGCGCCGGGAGTTCCCCGACCTTGAAAAGGAGCACGCCATCGACGCGGAGGGCCTCGGGCGGGCGCTGGAGGCGGGCGGCTTTGACCTGGTGATCACCGACTACCAGCTCCGCTGGACGGACGGCCTGGCCGTCCTGGGCGCCGTCAAGACCCGCTGGCCCGACTGCCCGGTGATCATGTTCACCGGCACGGGCAGCGAGGAGGTGGCCGTGGAGGCGATGAAGGCGGGCCTGGACGACTATGTCCTCAAGTCCCCCAGGCACCTGGTGCGCCTGTCGGCGGCCGCGCGCCTGGCCCTGGAGCGCGCCGAATCCCGCCGGCGGGCGGCCCGCCTGGAGGTGCGCCTGGAGACGCTGCTGAACCGGCTGAACGTGGGCGTCTTCCGGTCCACCCTGGACGGGCACGTGCTGGAGGCCAACCCGGCGTTCTGGCGCCTGCTCGGCCTGAGCCCCTCGCAGGAGGTTCGCGCCGTCAGCCTGAACGCCTTCTACAGCAAGCCCGAGGATCGCCCCCTGCTCATGGGCCTGCTCAAAAAGACCGGAGGACTGCTCGAGCACGAGATCCAGCTGCGCCGGGCCGACGGAGTCCCCATCTGGGTCTCCCTGACCGAGACCCTGAACACCGTTCCGGGCGGGGAGATCTTCATCGACGGCCTGATGGAGGACGTCACCGAGCGCAGGCAGGCGCGGGAGGCGCTGCGGGAGAGCGAGGAGCGCTTCCGGCAGCTGGCGGAGAACGTCCGCGAGGTCTTCTGGATGTCCGACGCGACCCAGACCCGGATGATCTACATCAGCCCCGCCTACGAGGAGGTCTGGGGGCGCACCTGCCAGAGCCTTTACGAACGGCCCCTGTCCTTTCTGGACGCCGTCCACCCGGAGGACCGCGAGCGCGTGATCGCCGCCGTCGAAAGGCAGGTCCGGGGGGAGCAGACGGAGGAGGAGTACCGGGTCATACACCCCGACGGGTCGGTCCGCTGGGTCTATGATCGCGGCTTCCCCATCCGGGACGATTCGGGGCAGGTCTGCCGCATCGCCGGGATCGCGGAGGACATCACCGGGCGCAGGCGGATGGAGGACGCCCTCTGGCAGACCGGGGAATACCTCCGGGAGAGGGCTGAAAGATGAGTGAGTCGCCGAACTTCTCCCCGCCTTCTGCGGCGCAGGAGGCCGACCGGGGCCGCCCCCCGTTCCGCATCCTGCTCGTGGACGACGATGAGGACGACTACATCATCGTCCGCGCACTGCTCGCGGAGATCAGGGGCCGGAAGTTCGAGCTGAAATGGGTGGCGACGTATGAGACCGCCCTGGAGGCGATCCAGCGCCGTCCCTGCGACGTCTGCCTGATCGACTACCGCCTGGGCGCGCGCAGCGGGCTGGAATTTTTGCGTCAGGCGAGTGGGATCAACCGCAGGGTGCCGATGATCCTCCTGACGGGGCAGGGGGGGCACGAGATCGACGTGGAGGCGATGAGGGCCGGGGCGGCGGACTTCCTGGTCAAGGGACGGATCGACGCGGCCCTGCTGGAGCGCTCCATCCGCTACGCCGTCGAGCGCACCAGGACGCTGGAGGCGCTCCAGAAGGCCCAGGCGGAGCTGGAGCGGAGGGTGGCGGAACTCTCCAGGGCCAATGAGACGCTGGCGGAGAAGGAGCGCCTGCTGAACTCCTTCCACCGGGCCGCCCAGACCATCCTCTCCCCCCTGGACCCGGCGCAGATCCTGGACAACCTGGCGAAGCAGATCGTGGAGGCCGGCATCTTCCGCAGCCTGATGGTGGCCCTGGTGGATGAAGTCGCAAAAAGGGTGGAGATCAGCCGGGGCCTCTGGCGGGACCCGGACGGCCACATCCTCTGGAATCCCCAGCAGATGGTCGGCGCCTCCTACGCCCTGGAGGACGACAACATCACGGCCCAGGTCGCCCGCACCGGGGAGATGCAGGTCGTGGAGGAGTGGGACGAGCGATTCGACCGGAGGTTCAGCCAGCCCGAGGACCGCAAAGGGAAGGTATCCTACTTTATACCGGTCAAGCAGGGGGGGCGCGTGCTCGCGGTCCTGGCCACGGGCAGCCAGGTCGAGGAGAAGGAGGAGACGCTCCGCCGGATCGAGGTGATGCGTCCGTTGCTGGATCAGATCGCCATCGCCCTGGAGCACGCCCGGCTCTACAGAGAGGTCCAGGAATACGGCCAGCAGCTCATAGCAATCAACAGAAGCCTTGCAGAGATCAACAGAAATCTCGAGGCCGAAATCGCCGAACGCAAGCAGGCGGAGGAGGCCCTGCGCAGGGCGCACGACAATCTGAAGGAGACTAACGCAGAACTGGAGGCCTTCTCCTACTCCGTCTCCCACGACCTGCGCGCCCCCCTGAGGGCCATGCAGGGCTTCGCCGACGCCCTGCAGGAGGACTACGCCGACCGCCTGGACCCCACCGGCCAGGACTACGCCTGGCGCATCGTGGCAGCGGCCCGGCGCATGGACGGGCTCATTCAGGACCTGCTGACCTACAGCCGCCTCAGCCGCGCCGACCTCCGGCTCCATCCGATCAGCCTGAGGGGGATGGCCAAGGACGTGCTGGCCCAGATGGAGGAGGAGTTCCGGGAGCGAAACGCCCAGGTCACCGTCCAGGGGCCACTGCCGGAGGTGGTGGGGCATCGCGCCACCCTGGTCCAGGTCGTGATGAACCTGCTGACCAACGCCGTCAAGTTTGGGAACCCCGACACGCCCCCCTGCGTGCGGATATGGGCCGAGGAGCGCGACGGGTGGGTGCGCCTCTGCGTGGAGGACAACGGCATCGGCATCGCCCCGGAGCACCACGAGCGCATCTTCCGCGTCTTTGAGCGCCTGCACGGCGTCGAGACCTACCCCGGCACCGGCATCGGCCTGGCCATCGTGCGCAAGGGCGTGGAGCGCATGGGCGGACGCACGGGGGTGGAGTCGGAGGTCGGGAGGGGGAGCCGGTTCTGGATAGAGTTGCCACAGGCGGAGGATAAACTATGAACGTCCCGCACGCCCCCGTTCTGCTGGTGGAGGACGACCCCAACGACGTCCTCCTGATCCAGCGCGCCTTTCGCAAGGCCAACCTGGTCAACCCCCTCCACGTGGCGGGGGACGGCGAGGAGGCCGTCGCCTACCTCTCCGGCCAGGGCGCCTACGCCGACCGGGGGCGCCACCCCCTGCCCATCCTGATCCTGCTGGACCTGAAGCTCCCCCGCAAGTCCGGGCACGAGGTCCTGGCCTGGCTGCGGGCACAGCCCGAGCTGAAACGCCTGCCCGCCGTGGTGCTCACCTCCTCCAGAGAGGCCGCCGACGTCAACCGGGTCTACGACCTGGGCGCCAACTCCTACCTGGTCAAGCCGGTGGCCTTTGACGACCTGTTGAAAATGGTGCAGACGCTCAACATGTACTGGTTGATCCTCAACGAGAAGCCGGCGGTGTCGCCCCCCAAAACCTAAATAATTCATAAATCTTGTGCATGGAACGATGTCGCCTGTCGCACAGGCCCTCACCCCCTGACCCCCTCTCCCGTCGTACGGGAGAGGGGTGGCAGGCGCAGCCTGCCGGGGAGAGGGCCGCTTCACGCCTTTTTCTCAGGAGAACTCTCATCACCGACCTTAAACCTCATCTCTTGCCATTCCTCGGCCTTCTCATCGCGATCATTTGCTGGACGGCTGAGACACTCGCCCAGACTCCCGCGATCGAGACCCTCGCCGGGGGGGGCGCTTCAGACCGGGACACCCTGGCGACGGCGACCCGGCTGGAGGCCCCGGTGGGCGTGGCCGTGGACCGGCAGAGCAACGCCTTCATCGCCGACTTCGGGGCGCATCGCGTCCGCCGGGTGGACGCCGGGACCGGCCGCCTCACGACCGTGGCCGGGACCGGGGACTTCGGCTTCGACGGGGACGGAGGCCCCGCGATCCAGGCCCGCCTCAACCGCCCCGCCGGCGTGGCCGTGGACAGCCTGGGCAACCTCTTCATCGCCGACCGGGGCAACCGCCGCGTCCGCCGGGTGGACGCGCAGACCGGCGTCATCTCCACCGTCGCCGGGACCGGAGGGGCGGGCTTCTCCGGGGACGGCGGACCTGCCACGCAGGCGCAGCTCTACGAGGTCGTCGGCGTGGCCCTGGACCGGTCTGGAAACCTCCTGATCGTGGACGGGGGGAGCGTGGTGCGGGACCCGGTCTCCGGCCTTGAGCGGGTCGTGGGCAACCACCGCATCCGCCGCGTCGACGCCGGGACCGGCGTCATCTCCACCGTCGCCGGGACCGGGGACTGGGACTTCACCGGGGACGGCGGCCCCGCGACCGCCGCCGCCCTCTCCTTCCCCGCGGCCGTGGCCGTCGACGCCTCCGGCAGGGTCCTGATCTCCGACGCGGGCAACCACCGGGTGCGCGCCATCGACCCTGCCACCGGCAGGATCTCCACCCTCGCGGGGGTCGGCGGAGACCCCTTCTCCGGCCTGGGCGCTTACGCCGGGGACGGAGGACCGGCCGCCTCCGCCAGCCTCAACACCCCGGTCGGCCTGGCCATAGACGCGCAGGGGGACCTCTTCATCGCGGACCAGGACAACCACCGCGTCCGCCGGGTGGACGCGCAGACCGGCGTCATCGTGACCGTGGCCGGGACCGGCGTGCCGGGCCTCTCCGGGGACGGTGGCCCCGGCCTCCTGGCCCGCCTCGACACCCCGGCCGGCCTGGCCCTGCTCCCCTCCGGCGACCTGCTCATCGCCGACCTGGGCAACGCCCGCGTCCGGAGGCTCTCCAGCCCGAACACCCTCCTCCCCTACGCCGAGGCGCAGGCCGCGCTCGACTTCGGGAGCGTGACCCTCCAGACCTCTAAGCGTCTCGATGTGATCCTCCGGAACCGGGGGAACGCCCCCCTGAAGGTGCAGAAGGTCCAGAGCAACAGCACCCTGTTCGCCGCGCGGGACACGAGCCTGACCGTGGCCATCTCCGACAGCGCCGCCCTCCCCGTGGCCTTCACCCCCGCGGCCGCCGGACGCGCCGAAGGTCAGCTCACGATCACCACCGACGACCCCCGTGGACCCACCACGGTCCTCCTGAGCGGCAGGGGGACCGTGCCCGACATCGACCTCTCGACCCAGAGCCTGAACTTCGGCCCGGTCACCGTGGGGAAGGCGGACACCCTCTCCCTGACCGTCTACAACTTCGGCATCGGGCAGCTCTTCGTCAGCTCCGTCGCCTCCTCCGACACGCAGTTCGCCGTGCTCGACAGCGTCTTCGCGCTCGCATCAGGGCTGAGCCGGATGCTGCGCGTCGTCTTTTCACCCAGGGCCCTTGACGAACAGGTGGCCGCGCTCACCCTCCGGAGCAACGACCCGGATGAGGGGACCGTCTCCGTCCGGCTGAGGGGTGTGGGCCGGCCCCCCAGGCCGGGCGGGTTCCAGGCCGTCGGCGACAGCGCGGGCCTGGGGGGGCCGGGCCGGGAGTTCGGCGTGGCCTGGGGGGACTTCAACGGAGACGGCAGGCCGGACCTCTACGTGGCGCGCAGCGGCGGCAGGCCCGCCTCCCTCCACCGGAACAACGGTGATAGCGGGGCGGGTCGATCCGGTGAATCGACGGCGGGGTGGACCTTCACCGACGTGGCCGCCGACGCGGGCGTCACGAACGACCGGGATGGCAGCGCGGCGGTCTGGGGGGACTTCGACGGAGACGGAGACCTCGACCTTTTCGTCACGAACTTCAACCAGCCCAACCGCCTCTACCGGAACGATTCCGGGAAGTTCACCGACATCGCCCCGGCCCTCGGCCTCGACGACGCCGGCGCGGGCATGGGCGCGGCCTGGGCCGACTTCGACAACGACGGAGACCTCGACCTGTTCGTGGCGAACTTCGGCCCCAACCGCCTCTACCGGAACGATTCCGGGAGGTTCACAGACATCGCCCCGGCCCTCGGCGTGGCCGACTCCCTCGGCAGCAGCGTGCAGCCGGCCTGGGGGGACTACAACGGGGATGGGCGGATCGACCTCTACGTGGCGGCCAGCGGCAAAGATCACCTCTACAGAAACGAGGGGTCTCGATTTGTGGACATCGGGGACTCCCTGAGGGTGGTGGACAGGAACAGCGATCCCTCCTTTGGCGCGGCGTGGGGGGACTTCGACAACGACAGCGACCTCGACCTGTTCGTCACGGGGTTCAACTCGCCCTCCCGCCTCTACCGGAACGACAGGGTGGCGGGTCGATCCGGTGAATCGACGGAGGGGTGGAGATTCGTGGATGTCGATCTGCTGAAGGACAACGGGACCTGGAAGGCGCGGGGGGCCGTCTGGGTGGACTACGACAACGACGGGGACCTCGACCTCTACCTGGTCCGGAGCGGACAGTCGAACCTCCTCTACCGGAATGATGCGGGGAACTTCACGGAAGTCGGCGCAACGCTGAGCGTCAACAGCGTGGGAGACGGGCGCGGCGTGGCCGTGGCCGACTTTGATGGAGACGGCGCGCCCGACCTCTACGTGTCCAACCAGGACCGCCCCGGACGCCTCTACCGGAACCGGGAGGCCGAGGGGGGGTGGGTCGCGGCCCGGCTCGTCGGGACCCGGAGCACAAGGGACGCCATCGGGGCGCGGGTGCGCGCAGTCGTAAACGGGCGGGCGTTGCTCCAGGAGGTCAGCGGGGGGTCCTCCCACCTCTCTCAGAGCGGGGCCACCCTGCTGTTCGGCGTGGGCCGGGCCGAGCGCATGGACAGCCTGACCGTCCGCTGGCCCAGCGGCATCGTGCAGGCGCTGAGGGACCTCCCGGAGGGACGCCTGGCGAGGATCGAGGAGACCCCTCCCAGCCCGCCCGCCCGGATCGCGCTGACCGCCTCTGCCACATCGCTCATCGCCACCGGCGTCTCCACGGCGCGAATCACGGCCACGGTCCTGGACGAGCAGGGGGAGCGCGCCCTGAGCAGCAGGGCCGCGATCACCTTCACCCTGGCGTCCGGGCAGGGGACGTTTCAGGGCCCCGCCAGCGTCCAGGCGCAGGACGGCCTCGCCTCCATCACCTTCCGCTCTCCCGAACTGGTACCCGGTCGGGCCGTCATCCTCGCGCAGTCGCCGGGGCTGACGGGCGGGCAGGCGCAGATCGACCTCCTCCCCCCGCCCCAGGCCGGGACCGTCCAGGTCGCAGCCGGAAACGGCCAGGCCAGCTGGAGCGGCGACGGGGGCCCGGCCGCGCAGGCCGCGCTCAACGGCCCCGAGGGCCTGGCCGTCGCGGACACGTCAGGGACCCTGTACATCGCGGACACGGAGAACAGCCGGGTCCGCCGGGTGGACGGGAGGACAAACGCCATCGCCACGGTCGCGGGGACCGGCGTCCGGGGCAGCCGGGGGGACAACGGCCCGGCCACCGAGGCCCAGCTGAGCGTCCCTTCGGAGGTCCTGGTCACGGGGGACAACCGCCTCCTGATCGTGGACACGGGCAACAATAAGATCCGCCAGGTGGACCTCAGGACCTCGATCATCACCACCCTGGCCGGAGATGGCCAGTTCCGCTTTGCGGGGGACGGCGGCCCGGCCCCGGAGGCGAGCCTGGGCCAACCGGCCTCCGCGGCCCTCGACCGCCAGGGCAATCTCTACATCGCCGACACGTTCAACCACCGCATCCGGCGACTCGACGCGGCCACCGGCCTCCTCTCCACCGCCGCCGGAGACGGCCAGGCGCGCTTCGCCGGAGACGGCGGCCCGGCGTTCAGGGCCAGCCTCAACCGCCCTGCCGGCGTGGCCGTGGACAGCCTGGGCAACCTCTACATCTCGGACACCGACAACCACCGCATCCGACGCCTCGACGCGGCCACCGGCCTCATCTCCACCGTCGCCGGGAACGGCCAGCAGGGTTTCTCCGGGGAGGGCGGCCTGGCCACGGATGCCGGCCTCAACCGGCCCAGGCGGGTGGCCGTGGACAACCTGGGCAACCTCTACATCTCGGACGCCGACAACCACCGCATCCGACGCCTCGACGCCCGGTCGGGCCTGATCGTCACCGTGGCCGGGACCGGGACCGGCAGGTTCAACGCCCGGGAGGGCCAGGACGCCACGAAGATCGACCTGAACCAGCCCGTCGGCCTCTCCCCCGGCAGGCCGGGCGAGCTGCTCGTGGCCGACGCGCGGAACCACCTCATCCGCCGGCTCCAGTTCAGGCCGGAGACGCCGCCCGGCCCCGCCGCCGGCGCGGACTTCAACGGCGACAAGGTCGTGGACTTCACGGACTTCTTCATGTTCGTGGAGCAGTTCGGGACGAGGCAGGGGGGGCCGGGGTGGGACCCGGCGTTCGACCTGGCAAAGGACAGCGTGATCGACTTCAACGACTTCTTCGTCTTCGCGGAGCAGTTCGGGACAAGGCTGAGCAAATGGGCGGCCTTTTCCCCTTGACATGCCCCATCTCGTTTTGTAAGATTGCAGCGGGATGGCCTGTTGGCGATTTGTCGGGGGAGAATGGGATATCCAGAAAAATCGCTGCATAATCACAAGTTAGGCTGCGATTGCGGATAGTAAGGTGTTCGCAACGAGTTCTAAAAAATCGCGGCAACTGCAATGCTCACCGCAGGACGTAACCAGACTGGTCTGACTGAAAAGCAGATCGAGTACTGCTTGGAGGCCTGGGCCGTGCTGTGCGCTGACATGCCGATCGAACTCGACACGTCAGAGGCAATGCAGAACTTTTCAAGGACTCGTTTCAATGAGGAGCAGCGCAAGGTGTTCCTTGGGGCAGACGCTCTTCCCGGTGAAGGCGTAGATGCGAATTCCCGGATGTCAACGCTCGCCTGTCTGGCTCATGAGTTCGCCCATGTAGAGCGATTCCGGCTTAGTTACCGTCGCCCCACGGACCTGCCTGACGTGCTGCTGGACGAAGCCGAAACCAGCCTGCGCGCCTCGTTCACCTCTGTCCTCAGGATGAAGGACCGCGAAGACTTGGTAGAAGATGCGCGAGATCGGTTGATCCAATGGCTCGCCCTTCGTCACCCGGAAGGAGGAAGCGATGAAAGTTGAGCCCAGCGGTGTTGTGATGCGGGGCATCTGTAGCATTCAAACAGACCAGTGTACGGCCAAAGAGGGAGGCCCAATTACCGCCGTGTGGGGGCCGCCGGGTCGTACGCAGATCAATGTCTGCCGTGCGTGTTTAGATGAAAAGATCCGCATCGGCGAGTGGGAGGTAGAAGGCGCAAGGCTCCGACAACACGCCTGAGTGACGTTGTCTAACAACTCTCTGGAGAGGACGCGGCACACAGTTGCCGCGCTGCTCAGTTCGATGCCGTTGGGTGGACCAACAGTGACGTCACCTCAAGCGGCATGCCAAGCAGCCGTGGTTGGTCTTGTACAGTGGAGAAACCAAAATGCGCGAGCCGAGTCGTGTACGACTGGTGAACGATCCCACGCGTGTCGGGGTGCTCACCGGACGGGAGCAAACACGACGAACGCGCCGACTGCAGCAGGTGCAGTTCACTGACGGTGTCCGGTGGGTCCCGGAGAGCCAGCTTGAGGAAGTCCGTGATCTTCGGCTATCGCCGCTGGACATGCTCGAAACAAGAAAGCTGGGACGGCCGGTCGATCTCCGACGCACGCTGACGCACGTGAAGCTGTCCGGGCGTCTGGCCGACGTGATCTACAGCATGGAGGCCACGAACACCGACTTCTACGCCTACCAGTTCAAACCCGTGGTGAAGGTTCTCGAGTCACCGTCGAACAGTATCCTTATCGCCGACGAAGTCGGTCTCGGAAAGACCATCGAAGCCGGACTTATCTGGACCGAACTTCGCAGCCGGTTTGATATGCGCCGGCTCCTGGTGCTCTGCCCAGCGGCGTTGCGCGAGAAGTGGCGGCGCGAACTCTCAGCAAACTACGAAACCCGGAGACGCAGACCAACGAGTTGGGGCAGTTGTGCAAGAATGTGTCGGAGTACTCGATCTTCCTGACCGCGACTCCGATCCACAATCGGAATGAGGACCTTTTCTCCCTTCTTCGCCTACTGGACCCGGACACCTTTGCGCGGCCGGAGGTCTTCGCTCAGATCCTGGAAGCCAACGCCCCCCTCGTGCGAGCGCGAGATCTCGTGCTGGGACCTAACCTCGATGTCGAGGAATTTCGTGAGCAATTGCAGACGGCACGCTGCCATGCTCTGCTCCAGTCGAACCGCCAGCTATCGATGATCGAGGAGAGCGACCTCACCCCCGAACGCCTGAAGCGCCGCGACATCCGAAGTCGACTGGCCTATCGCCTTGAGACGGTGAACCTTCTGGCCCACGTCGTAACCAGGACGCGCAAAAGGGACGTGAAGGAATGGCGGGTCCTCCGAGATCCCATCCCCGAATTCGTCGATCTCGAGCCGGTCGAAGAGAAGTTCTACAGCCTCGTCACTAAGGTCGTGGTCGAGTACGCACTTCAACGTCGCGCCAACGAACGCTTCCTGCTGGCTCAACCGCAGCGCCAAATGACGAGCAGCATGGCCGCTTCACTTCGCTCCTGGCAGAAGAAGCTAATCGAGCTGGAGGAAGCGGAGGAGACCGGAGAGGCCGAAGAGGATGAGCACCGACGAACCGCGATTGGCCCTCTGGTTAAAGAGATCGTGCTCCGGTCTCGGGACTACGTGGAACTCGACCGCTTGATCGAGACCGACACTAAGTATCGCCGCCTCAAGGCGATACTTACCAACTTTCTACGGGAACACCCGCAGGAGAAGGTTGTTGTGTTCTCCGCCTTTCACGCCACGATAGACTACCTCGCTGACCGCCTTAAGGCGGATGGTGTCTCATGCATTCAGTTGAAAGGAGGGCAGAGGGAAACTAAGGACGAGATCATCACCCGCTTCAGCCAACCTGACGGACCTAGTGCCCTGCTTTCATCCGAGGTTGGTGGTGAAGGCGTCGATTTGCAGTTCTCTCGCGTCGTGATCAACTACGACCTTCCGTGGAACCCGATGCGCATCGAGCAACGCATCGGGCGAATCGATCGACTCGGCCAGGAGGCCGAGAAGGTCCTCATCTGGAACATCCTCTACGCGAACACCATCGACGCTCGGATTTACCAGCGTCTCTACGAGAAGCTTGATCTATGCCGGATCGCACTCGGCGACTTCGAAGCCATACTTGGCGACGAAATCCGCAGGCTCGAGATCGACTTGCTCTCCGGCCATTTGTCCGCAGAACAGCAGGAGCGACGTATCGATCAGACGGCTCAGGCGCTCGAGAACTTGCGAATCGAGGAACAGCGCCTGGAGCAAGATGCTGCGAACCTTATCGCGTACGGAGATTATATCCTGAATCAGGTTCAAGCGGCGCGCGAACTTCACCGATGGATCAGTGGAGATGACATCCAGCGATATGTTTTTGACCACCTCCGACTCCACTATCCAGGATGCGAACTGCGTCAGACAGATCCTGGCTCTCCGGTCTTCGAAGTCGAGCTATCGTACAGGGCGAAGGTCGATCTCACGGAGTTCATCAGTCGCCATCGCCTTTCATTCTCTACGAGGCTCACGTCGGCGTCCTCTCGGCCGGTCCGATGCCGATTCGAGAATCGGGCCACAGGCATAACCAGTCGATTCGAGGAGGTGATCTCGCAGTTCCACCCTCTTGTACGAATGGTGAGCGCCCGTATCGCTGAAAGTGATGACCAGCTTACCCCTGCCGTTGCGCTGACCTTGAGCCGGGCCGCCGTTGAAACCCTAATCTGTCCAGGCACATATGTGATGGCCGCAGCGCTTTGGTCCTTTCGCGGACTGCAGGATATGGAGAGGCTGGCGTACGCCGCAACGTCGCTCAACAGAGGGAATGAACTCCTCGAACCCGAGGACGCGGAGAGACTCGCAGTTGCCGCTGTGGCCAACGGAGAGGACTGGATCGAGGCGCGCAATGTGGTTGATCTCGAACGCGCGTATCAGATTGCCAATGACGTGCTTCTTAGTAATCTGGACGAGGAATACGAGGCCTTCGCATGGGAGCTGAAGGCGAGAAATGAAGACCGCGCAGACATTCAGCTTCGGACTCTGGAACAACATCTCCGACAACAAATAGCGAAGTTGGAAGAGATCCTACAGAAACACCGTGTCAGTGGGCGTGAGTCACTCATGAGGGCCACCGAGGGGCGTATACGTGCGCTCCAAAATCGTGTTGAGCAGCAGCGCTTGAGAATCGAGAGTCGGCGTGAGGTCCGATCAGAGGCTCGAGAGATTGCGATCGCTGTCATCAAGGTCAAATGATCTCACGGAGGTTCAGATGTCCGTCTGTGACGAGCACTTGTTGCAGTACGCTCGCCCTGGCCAAAGCGGCGAGTGCGACCTTGTCATAGGGCTCGACTTCGGCACGTCGGCGTCCAAAATAGTTATCCAAGCACCCGACCTTCCGGGTCGTCCTGGATACGCCGTGGACTTCGGCGAGTACTCACACGAGACGATGCCCTACCTTTTGCCGACCAGGCTGTGGGTGACACCGAGCGGGGCGTGCGCGCTGGGACCTTGTGATGGCGCACGACTGGTGAACGACATCAAGCTGGAACTGTTTTCTGGGGACGAACACCTGAACAGTAACCGCGGCCCCACCCGGCAAGGGCTGCATTCTGAGGCGGCAGCCGTTGCCTACCTCGCACTTCTCCTGAGGCGTGCCCGGAAGTGGTTCCTCGAAACAAAACGCGACATCGTGGGGCACTTCGGAAGGCTGAACTGGAGCGTCAACTTGGGCGTTCCCTCGCCCTGCATCGAGGATAATGAAGAGAATGGTCGCTTCCGACGTGTGGGGAAAGCAGCCTGGATGTTGTCTGCATTGGCGGAAGAGCACATCACGCTTAGGAGGGCGTGTGTTGAGTTAGAGCACGTGGACGATCCAGAGTACTGGGAAAATGACACAATTGCGTGCGACTTCGATATCATTCCAGAAATTGCCGGTGGGGCAGTGGGTTACGCTCTATCGAACCTTCGCAGGGAAGGTCTACACGTGATGGTCGACATCGGTGCTTCGACCGTAGACGTATGCAGCTTTATCCTGCACGCGCGGGAGGGGAACGACCGCTACAGCCTTTTGACAGCCGACGTTCAGATCCTGGGCACCATCAGGCTTCACCACGAACGCATAGTTGCCCTCAAGCGGGCATACGAAAGGCAGGCCGATGATCTGCGAGACAGACACGATCCCTTGGTACCGTTAGCTGAGGATATCGAACCGTATCTGATCTCGCGGGAGCAACTCATCCCTGCGCTTACCCAGGCAGAAGCTCAGCTCAAGGAACAATTTCAAAAGATGCTACGGCGTGTGATCTGGGAGGCCAGGGTCCGCCGAAACCCTGATGACTCAGTCTGGCGGCAGAACGGCCGGCTTCCGATCCTTTTGATCGGTGGCGGCAGCAAGCTGCAATTCTTCCGTTCGGCAGTTGAGGAACTTGATGCTTGGTTGAGATCAAATACCTCGAACGATGGTACGGTTCTCTTGCCTGTACCCGTGCCTGACTCGCTGGGCAATAGGACGGATGAGTATCAACGTCTTGCCGTTGCTTAGGGCTTGAGCCATCGGGCCTTGGACATTGGCGAAATCACGCCGGCAGACCGCATCCCTGATGTCGACCCGCCACCACGCTGGCAACCGCCCCGTGTTCCACCTAGATGGGTCTGATGCCTTGCTCTCAGCTAAGAGGTCCATTTGACAGATTGGGTATCGTGTCATCAAAACGACATGCACCGGCGGCTTATGGATATGGATACTTTGAGTAAACTGTACCTGGGCAGTGAACCTGCAGGGGTCAGGGTAGATGACGATCAATTGCTGGTGACCCTAACGGATAGACGCACAGTGTCGATTCCGCTTCAGGTGGTCAGCCAGTTGCAGCAGGCCGACCGCCTGCCAGCCGAAGCCGAAGTGCTGATTCTGCGCCATCGAAGTGACCCGGCTGTTTGAGGGAGGCAAGAGCGTGGAGAGTGAACGCTCCATCCAGCGCTGGTTGTTATCGCGCCAGGCAGAGGCGGAGACGAAAGCAGGAACAGATTAAGCAAGGAGGCTGTTCTTCATGCGAAAAGGGGCAAGGGTCTGGATCGTCGCGCTCGGCGTCGTCGGCGTCCTGGCAGGGTGCGGTCAGCAGGGGCCGGGCGGGTCCATCCGCATCGGCGTGGCCGGCCCGTTCACCGGCAACGCGGCGGCGTTCGGCGAGATGATCAGGAAGGGGGCGGAGCTCAAGCGGGACACGATCAACGCCGCAGGCGGCATCCACGGGCGGCCCGTCGAACTCGTGTTCGGCGACGACGTGGGCGACCCGAAAGAGGCCTCCACCGTGGCCACCAAGTTCGCCACCGACCGCTCCATCGTCGCCGTGGTCGGCCACTTCAACTCCTCCTGCTCCCTGGCCGGCAAGCCCATCTACAAACGGGAGGGGGTCGTGGAGCTCTCCCCCGGCTCCACCAACGTCAACGTCTGCGTCGGCAGCGAGTGGACCTTCCGCAACGTCTACCGAGACGACTTCCAGGGGCAGTTCCTGGCCCGCTACGTCAGGCAGAAGCTCAACTTGAAGCGGGTGGCCGTCTTCTACGACAACGACGACTACGGCATCGGCCTCAAGAACGCCTTCGTGGAGGAGGCCCAGAGGCAGGGCCTGGAGATCGTGACGGCCGCGGCCTACACGCGGGAGACCGTCGATTTCAAGCCCGAGCTGTCCAGCATCAAGGCCCTCAACCCCGACGCCCTGTTCGTCTCCGGCCTCTACAACGAGGCCGCCCTCATCACCCTCCAGGCCCGGCAGCAGGGCCTGACGATGCAGATCCTGGGCGCCGACGGCGTCTTCTCCCCCGGCTACGTCCAGGTGGCGGGCAAGGCCGCCGAGGGCACCCTCATCACCACCCCCTTCCTGTTCGACGCCGGGGGTCAGGACGCCAGGGACGTGCTCAAGAAATTCAAGGAGAAGCACAAGGAGGACCCCGACGCCTGGGCCGCCCTCACCTACGACGCCGTGGGGATCATCGCCGACGCCATCGCAAAAGTCGGCCCGGACCGGAAGGCCATTCGCGACCACCTGGCGTCCATGTCGTCCCCCGACAAGGCCTATCCCGGCATCACCGGCAGGACCTACTTCGACGCCAACGGCGACTGCGTCAAGCCCGCCTACGTCAGCCTGATCAAGGACGGGCGGTTCACCTCCGCCCCGATCCAGATGTTGGAGTGATGCGTGCTCGCCCAGCAGATCCTGAACGGCCTGACCCTCGGCGGCATCTACGCCCTCATCGCCGTGGGCTACACCATGGTCTACGGCATCATCCAGCTCATCAACTTCGCCCACGGCGAGATCTACATGCTGGGGGCGTTCCTGGCCCTCACCGCCCTCACGGCCCTCCACCTGCCGTTCCCGGTCGCCCTCCTCTTCGGCGTGGCCTGCTGCGCCCTCCTCGGCGTGGCCGTGGACGCCGTGGCCTACCGCCCCCTCCGCCGGGCCCCGCGCCTCTCCGCCCTGATCACGGCCATCGGCGTCTCCATCTTCCTCCAGAACCTCGCCCGCATCCTCTGGGGGGCGCGCACCAAGTCCTTCCCCGACGAGGTCATCCCGGCCCTCTTCAAGGCCACATTCGTCGTCGGAGACGTCACCGTCACGGCGCTCCAGGTATTCATCCTCGCCGTCGTCCTCGCCCTGATGCTAACCCTCCGGTGGATCGTGCTCCGCACGAAGATGGGGCGCGCCATGCGCGCCTGCGCCCAGGACCTGACCTGCGCCCAGCTGATGGGCGTGGACGTGAACCGCGTCGTCTCCTTCACCTTCGCCCTCGGCTCGGCCCTCGGCGCGGTGGCCGGCGTCCTGATCGGCGTCTACTACAACGCCGTCTACCCCCTGATGGGCTACCGCGCCGGCATCAAGGCGTTCGCCGCGGCCGTGCTCGGCGGCATCGGAAACATCCCCGGCGCCATCGCGGGCGCCTTCATCCTCGGCGCGGCGGAGGCCCTGGGCGCGGCCTACGTCTCCTCCCTCTACCGGGACGGCATCGCCTATGCGATCATGATCCTGTTCATCCTCTTCAAGCCCACAGGCATCTTCGGGCAGAGGCGGGAGACGAAGGTATGAGACCTCGCCCCCGCTGGCTCTGGACAGGCGCGGCCCTCTTCGCGCTAACCTTCCCCGCCCTCGTCGGGTTCGACGCCTACGTCTGCCACGTGGCCGTGCTCGTCCTCCTCTACGCCACCCTCGCCCTCGGCCTCAACATCGTGCCGGGCTTCACGGGCCTGCTCGACCTCGGCTACGTCGGGTTCTACGCCGTCGGGGCCTACACCGCCGGCCTCCTCTCCCTCGCCTTCGGCGTCAGCTTCTGGCTGGCCCTCCCCCTCGCGGCCCTCAACGGCGCGCTCTGGGGCGTCCTCCGGGGGGCGCCCACCCTCCGCCTGACCGGCGACTACTTCGCCATCGTCACCTTCGGGTTCTCCGAGCTGGTCGTCATGGTCGCCAAGAACGAGACCTGGCTGACGCGGGGGCCGATGGGACTGCCCGGCATCCCCCCGCCCTCGGCCCTCGGCGCGTCGTTTCGGGGGGAACTCCCTTTCTACTACCTGATCCTGACCGTCGCCCTGCTCCTGATCGTCGTCTCGCGGCGCATCGCGGCCTCCCGCGTGGGCCGCGCCTGGTTCGCCATCCGCGAGGATGAGGTGGCCGCCGAGGCCTGCGGCATCGACGTCGCCCGCTACAAGGTCACGGCCTTCGCCCTCAGCGCGGCCGTCGGGGCCTCCGCCGGGGCGTTCTACGCCCACTGGATCACCTTCATCAGCCCCGGCGCCTTCCAGTTCTGGGAGTCCGTCCTCATCCTCTGCATGATCGTCCTGGGCGGCATGGGGAGCGTTCCGGGCGCGGTCCTGGGCGCGGTCATCCTGGTCTCCCTGAGCGAGGTCCTCCGCAGCCTCCTCGGCCAGTTCGGCCTCCCGGAGGACACCCGCTTCATCTTCTTCGGGCTCGTCATGGTCCTGATGATGCGCTTCAGGCCGGAAGGGCTGCTTCCGGTGAAGGCGACGGTGAAGTCAGAACGATGAACTGCGCCATGCCCTTCCTCGAAATCCGCCACCTCACCAAACGCTACGGCGGCCTCTCCGCCCTCAGCGACGTCAGCCTGACCGTGGAGCAGGGGGCCATCGCGGGCCTGATCGGCCCGAACGGGGCGGGAAAGAGCACCCTCTTCAACTGCGTCACCGGCATCGCCCGCCCCACGGCCGGGGAGGTCGTCTTCGGGGACCCCGACAGGAGAAGCCTGGTCGGCCTCAAGCCGAGCGCCGTGGCCGCGCGCGGCATCGCCCGCACCTTCCAGAACATCCGCCTCTACCCGAACCTCACCGCCCTGGACAACGTGAAGGTGGGCCGCCATCCCCGCACGAAGGCCCACCTCTTTGGCGCGGTCTTCAAGACCCGGAGCGAACGGCAGGAGGAGCGGGACATCCACGCCCGCGCCCTGGAATGCCTGCGCACGGTGGGGATGGAAGGCGTGGCGGACCTCCCGGCCCGCGCCCTCTCCTACGGGGACCAGCGCCGCCTGGAGATCGCGCGCGCCCTGGCCACGGAGCCCTCCCTCCTCCTCCTGGACGAACCCGCCGCCGGGATGAACCCCGTGGAGCGGCAGGAGCTGATGGAGCTGATCCGGTCGATCCGGGGCCGGGACATCACGGTCCTCCTGATCGAACACGACATGAAGGTCATCATGGGCATCTCCGACCGGGTGACTGTCCTCGACCACGGCGTCAGGATCGCGGAGGGCCGGCCCGAGGAGGTGCAGGCGGACCCCGCGGTGATCGCCGCCTATCTCGGAGCGCCGACCGACGATGCTGACCCTCGATAACGTCCATTGCGCCTACGGCAGCATCTCCGCCCTCAGGGGCATCTCCCTCCGCGTGGAGGAGGGGGAGGTCGTCTGCCTGATCGGGGCCAACGGGGCCGGGAAGTCCACGACCCTCATGACCATCTCCGGTATCGTCCCCGTCGCGTCCGGCGCCATCTCCTTCCGGGGGGAATCCGTGACCCACATCCCCCCCTCGGAGCGCGTCCGCCGGGGCATCGTGCAGGCGCCGGAGGGGCGGCGCATCTTTGCGGACATGACCGTCCGGGACAACCTCCTGATGGGCGCCCACCTCACGCCCGACCCGGCGCGCATCGCGGCGGACATGGACCGCGCCTTTCACCTCTTCCCCATCCTCCGGGAGCGGCAGGCGCAGATGGGCGGCACGCTCAGCGGCGGCGAACAGCAGATGCTGGCCATCGCCCGCGCCCTGATGGGCCGGCCTGAAATCCTGATGCTCGACGAGCCCTCCCTCGGCCTCGCCCCCCTCCTGGTCGCCCGCATCGCCTCGGTGATCGCCGAGATCAACCGGCAGGGGACCACCGTCCTCCTGGTCGAGCAGAACGCCGGCGTGGCCCTTCGCCTCGCCCACCGGGGCTACGTCCTGGAGACCGGACGGGTGGTCCTGGAGGGGCGGGCGGAGGACCTCGCCAGGGACCCCCAGGTGCGCGAGGCCTACCTCGGCGGATGAAACATCGTTGCCTTCCCCCATTTCCGGACGTATATTTCAGTCAAAAGCAGTCCAGAGTCCAGAGTCCAGGGTCAAAGCCTATGACTCAGGACTCAGGACTCAGGACTCAGGACTCAGGACTTTGCCAAGGAGGTGCGAGATGGTCCAGCTTCATTTCGACGCCCGGGACCTGTTCAGGGCCGCCCGTCTGGGCTGGTCGCTCAAAAAAATGTGGGTGGCGTTCTGCGGACTCCTGGCCCACTACGTCGTCTACGCCGGCTGCGCCTACGCGGGACTGGCCCTCTCGCAGGGGGCCTCCTTCAGGGGACTCTGGACGCAGCACGGATTCTTCCCGGAGCCCACCCCCACCCCCATCTATTATGTCGGGGCCGTCCTGGCCTTCTTCATCCTCCTCGTCACCTCCTGCGCCATTTGCAGGATCACCTACCAGCGCCTCAAGGGGGACGCCTTCTACGCCTCCGGCGAGGCCTGGAAGTTCACCAGGTCCTGCTGGCGGAGCGTGGTCTTCGGCCCCCTGCTAATCTTCGCCCTGCTGGCCCTCTTCCTCGCCTGCGGGGCGCTCATCGGGGTCGTCGGGCGCTACATCCCGGCCCTCGGCGAGCTGAGCGTGGCAATCTCCTTCTTCCCCATCTTTTTCGCCGCCCTCGTCGCCCTCTTCATCGCCTTCTCCCTTCTGGTGGCGCTCCTGTTCGCCCCGGCCATCGTCGGGACCGTGCAGGACGACGCCCTCGAAGTCGTCATCCAGTCGTTCTCCCTCCTCTGGAGCCAGCCCTGGCGCCTGCTCCTCTACTATGCGGGCGTCCTGGTCACGGTCCAGATCGGCGCCTTCATCCTGGGCTGCCTCACCTTCTACGCCCTCTACCTGATCAACGCCGTCTGCGGCCTGGCGATGGGGGAGAAGCTCTCGGCCATGATGCTCGTCGCCCTGCAGTACGTCCCCGACGACCTGATCGCCTTCTTCTTCACCGGCGGCGTCCTCCCCTATCCCGACCTCCTGGCCCGCTTCCCCGACGCGGCGTGGCCTTCCGGGAGCCTCCTCTGGGCGGGCCGGCTCCTGGCCGTTTCCCTCCTCCTCGTCGTCGGCTTTGTCCTCTCCTACATCCTCTCCGCCCACAGCGCCGGGATCACGCTGATCTACCTCATCCTGAGGAAGAAGAAGGACGGCGAGGACCTCCTGGAGCGGGAGGACGAGGAGGAACAGGCGGCGGAAAAGAGGCCGGAGACGGACGCGGCAAAGACAGCGGATGCGAAAGGCGAGGGGGATGAACAGAAAAAAGCAGGTAGCGAATAAGAGGCAAATCAGAGAAACAGGCCCTCACCCCGCCTCGCTTCGCTCGGCTTCCCCTCTCCCATATATGGGAGAGGGGTGGTGAACGAAGTGAACCGGGGTGAGGGCTGACCACTCAGCGCTTACTCAACTTTGGCCTTAGAACCCAGCACTCAGCACTCAGCACTCAGCACTGTCCTCTCCGACGTCGCCGCCGCCACCGACCTGCGGGAGGGCGAGGAGGGCGTCCGGGCGATCCTCTCTGCCGTGGGCAGGGCCGGCCGCCTCCCCCTTCGGGACCTGGCCCGTCGCGTCCGGATGCCCGTGCCCGTGGTGGCCGCCGTCCGCCGGGAGCTGGAGAAGCGGGGCCTGCTGGACCGCCGGGGCGGCCTGGCCCTCTCCCCGAAGGGGCGCGGCCTGATCGGCGTCCAGGAGGACGCGGCCCCCGGCTGCCGCTGCCCGGCCTGCGACGGAGAGGGGTTCATCATCCCGGAGGCGTTTGCGCCCCTGCTCCATCCCCTCCGCGAGATGGCCGCCGGCAGGCCCGCCGTGGACGTGACCCTGGACCAGTCCCACGCCGCGCCGGAGACCGCCCTGCGGCGCGCCCTCTACCTCCGGGAGTGCGAGGCCCTGGACCGCGACCTCCTCGTCCTGGGAGACGACGACCTGACCTCCCTCGCCGTCGGCCTCCTGCGCAGGCGCCTGAGCCTCCGGGGCCGGCTCGCCGTGGCGGAGGTCGACCCCCGCCTCGTCACCTACCTCCGCCGCGTCTCCGACGCCGAGGAATTCGCCGTCGAGGTCGTTCCCCACGACCTCCGCGACCCCTTTCCCCCTCCCCTGCTCGGGGCGTTTGACGCCTTCTTCACAGACCCCCCTTACACCCTCGAAGGCCTCCGCCTGTTCGTCTTGCGGGGCGTCTCCGCCCTCCGTCCGGGCGTCGGGCGTCAGGCGTTCCTCTGCTTCGGCCACAAGAGCCCGGATGAAGGACGGGAGGCCGTCCGGGCGATCTCCGACGCCGGCCTGGGCATCGTCGAGATGCGCCCGGCCTTCAACCGCTACGACGGGGCGCAGCTCCTGGCGGGCGTCAGCGCGATGATCCGGGCTGTCACGACCTCTCAGGCCGCAACCCCCGAAGGACGGTATCATGGACCCCTCTACACCGCAGACCACCGCGCTGTCCATCCCCGACCTCCCGCGCTTTAAGTCCTCCTTCCTCGCCCATCACAAACGGGCCTGGTGTTACTACGCCCCCTTCCTCCTCTCTTACAGCCTCCCCCCCGACCGCCCCCTGCTCTGGACGGCCTGCTCGGAAAGCCTCTGCCTCTTCGTCCGCCGCCGGGCGAGGGACAGGGAGCGGACCGACCTGCTGATCCCCCCGCTCCCCTGTTCGGAGGGGGCGCTAACCGCCTGCCTCGACCTGGCCCGGCGACAGAACCCCGACCGGCGTCTGCGCGTCCTCTGGGCCGACGCGGAGGACGCCGAACGCCTCCGGGCCGCCGGGTTCGAGGTCACGTTCAAGGAGGAGGAGTACATCTACGACCCCTCGGCCATCGCCGATGCCGAAGGACACGCGTTCCGGGACCTGCGGAAGCGGGTCCGCCGGTTTGAGCGGGAGCATCCCCATACCTTCCGCAGGATGGCCCCCTCCGACCGGGGCGGTTGCGAGTCCCTGCTGCGCCTCTGGCGTCGAACGCAGGGCCGCAAAAGGTCGTTCCTGCTCGACTGGGGCTACACGCGGGCCGCGCTCGGGCTGGTCGGAGAACTGAGCGAGGAGGACCTGTCAGGATGGGTGGTGGAGGCCGGAGGGGAGGTCCGGGCCTTTGCGCTGGCCGGCGAGATGTCCGGGGAACTCGCCAACTTCTTCGTGGCCAAGAGCGACCCGTCCGTGCGGGGCCTTTCGGAGTTCCTGCGCTGGCGCGTCTGCGGGGAGATGCGGCGCTTCCGCCGGGTCAACGACGCCGGGGACCTGGGCCTGCCCGGCCTGCGTCAACACAAGCTGAAGTTCCGGCCTGTCGAGATGCTCCCCGTCTATTCCGCGCAGAGTCCTTGATCAACTCAGGCCGTATGTGTATATTAAGCTATCAGCCGTCAGCTATCAGCCATCAGCCAAAAGCAAGAGCAAGTCTGGTTTTGCTGATAGCTGATAGCTGATAGCTGATAGCTTTAAGGAGGCAAAGGCATGACGGCTCTGTTCAAGTTTATCGGGCGGAGGGCCTACGGCTTTTTCGGGCATCTCTACAGGATGTGGACCTACGCCCTGGCCTCGGCGCTGGAGGTGCGGAACGTCTACTTCTACCGCCGGCAGATCATCGAACAGTTCTACTGGATCGGCGTGGAGACCCTCCCGCTCGTCTGTCTCATCTCCGTGTTCACCGGCATGGCCATCTCCATCCAGACGGCCTACCAGATGTCCGACTACGTCCCCCGCTACATGGTCGGCTCCATCGTGGTCAAATCCACGGTGCTGGAGCTGGCCCCCACGATGATGGCCCTCGTGATCGCGGGCCGGGTGGGCGCGGGCATCGCCTCGGAGATCGGGACGATGAAGGTGTCCGAGCAGGTGGACGCCCTCCAGTCGATGGCCGTGGACCCGGTGGGCTACCTGATGATGCCCCGCGTCCTGGGGGGGCTGATCATGGTCCCCGTCCTGGTCGTCTTCTCGGAGGTCGTGGCCATCGGGGGGGGGTTCGCCATCGCCGTCCTCAAGATGGGCCTCAGCCCCGTCGAGTTCGTGAAGGGGATGCGGCTCGATTTTTACCCCTACGACGTGTTCGTCGGCCTGGTCAAGGCCATGACCTACGGGGGGCTGATCACCTTCATCGGGTCCTACATGGGGCTGGAGACCAGGGGGGGCGCGGCGGGGGTGGGGGCGGCCGCCACGACCTCGGTCGTGTTCTCGTCGGCGCTGATCCTGATCTCGGACTATTTCATCACGCACACCTTGCTCAACATTTAGACATGGTCTCCGACGGCGCTGTCATCCAGTTCGAGGACGTCCACAAGTCCTTCGACGAAAACCACGTCCTGCGGGGCCTGACCTTCGACGTCCCGAAGGGGAAGGTCACGACGATCCTGGGCCCGAGCGGCTCCGGCAAGAGCGTCCTCCTCAAGCACATCATCGGCGTGCTGAAGGCGGACTCGGGGACCGTGCGCGTCCTGGGGCAGGACGTGGCCAGGCTGAACCGGGGCGGCGTCCAGGTCCTGCGCAAGCGCATCGGCGTGCTGTTCCAGTCGTCGGCGCTGTTCGACTCCATGTCGGTCCTGGAGAACGTGGCCTTCGGCCTCCGGATGCACACGAAGATGCCGGAGGAGGAGGTCCGCGCGAAGGTGGCCGAGTGCCTGCGGAGGGTCAACCTGAGCGGCGTGGAGGACATGGCCCCCGGCGAACTCTCCGGCGGGATGCGGAAGCGCGCGGCCCTGGCGCGGGCGATCGCCATGGACCCGGCGATCATCCTCTACGACGAGCCCACGACCGGCCTCGACCCGAAGACGACGAACGTCGTGGGCGACCTGATCCTGGACATCCAGGGCCAGATCGACATCACGGCCATCGTCGTGACCCACGACATGCCCCTGGCCCTCCGCATCTCCGACAAGATCGCCCTGATCTACAGGGGGGTGATCGCCTCGCAGGGGACGCCGAAGGAGATCGAGACGAGCGAGGAGGACATCATCAGGCGTTTTGTGAGAGGGGAGCTGTAGGCGCATGAGACAACGGGACATGGAGGTCATCCTGGGCGTCGTCGTGTTCGTCGCCCTGGTGTCGGCCATTCTGGGCGTGGTGTGGCTGAGTTCGCGGCTGAACATCCGCGTGGGGGACTACAAGCTCCACATCGTGTTCGACGACATCGGGACACTCCACGCCGGGGATCACGTGAACGTCAGGGGCATCCAGGTGGGCAAGGTGCTCCGGACGGGACTCCACCTGGGGAAGCCGGCGGCATACGTCGCGATCTGGGGCGCGCCGGAGGGGGGGATACCGAAGGACTCCAAGTTCTGGCTGAAGAGCGAGAGCCTGCTCGGGGGCTACATCCTGGACATCGAGCTCGGCGCCAGCCTGGAGGTGTTCGAGTCAGAATCCTACGCGATAGGGAGCGTCTCCGTCGGGTTCGAGAGCCTGGCCCCGGAGGCCAAGCGGCTGTCGGAGCGGCTGACCGACCCGAAGGTCGGCGCCCTGAGCGACGCGAACCTGCGCCGGATCGAATCGACACTCGCCTCTCTGGACAGCCTCACGGCGGCCTTTCACCAGATTCTAACGGACAACCGGCGGCCGCTCAACACCCTGCTGGACAGCCTGGGCGGGGCGGCGACGGAGGCGAAGGGGATGCTCGGCGAGAACCGGACGGACGTCAAGCAGGTCCTCCGCCAGCTCGCGAAGGCCTCGTCCCGGCTGGACAGCGTGACGGCCAACCTGGGCGCGGCGACGGGGTCCCTCCGGAGCGCCTCCGACAACCTGCGCGACATCACGCAGAGGATCAGGCAGGGGGACGGCACGGTGGGCAAGCTCCTCACGGACGAGCAACTCTACAGGGACATGCGCCGCACCCTGTCGCAGGTGGACAGCATCCTCGTGGACCTCAAGCAGAATCCGGGGCGCTACCTCCCGCGCAAGATCAGTATATTTTGAGGCATCGTCTAAAAGGGAGTCCTCATGAAACTACCCGTTCTCATCCTTCGAACCGCCGGCACGAACTGCGACTACGAGACCGGCTGCGCGTTCGAGATGGCGGGCGCGCAGATCGACCTGGTCCACGTCAACGCCCTCACGACGGGCCAGAAGTCGCTCCTGGACTACCGCATCCTGGCCCTGCCGGGGGGGTTCAGCTACGGGGACGACATCGCGGCGGGGAAGGTGCTGGCCAACGAGTTGAAGCACAGGCTGATGGACGGCCTGCGCCGGTTCATCGAGGCGGGGAGGCCGGTCATCGGCATCTGCAACGGATTCCAGGTCCTGGTGAAGGCGGGCCTCCTGCCGGCGCTGGACGGGCCGGGGGGGGAGCAGACCGCCACGCTCACGAACAACGACTCCGGGCGGTTCGAGGACCGGTGGACCTTCCTGGAGCCCGCTCCGAACAGCCGGTGCATCTTCACGGAGGGGATCGGGGAACGGATCACGCTGCCGGTGGCGCACGGGGAGGGGAAGTTCGTGACCAGGGACCGGGAGACCCTCGACCGGCTGCGGATCAACGGCCAGGTCGCCCTGCGTTACGTCGCGCCGGAGGGGGAGACGCTCTACCCCTGGAACCCGAACGGCTCCGCCGACCACGTGGCGGGCATCTGCGACCCCACGGGCCTGGTCTTCGGCCTGATGCCCCACCCGGAGCGGCACTGCCTGCCCACGCAGCACCCGCGCTGGACGCGGGAGGGACTTAAACCGCGCGGGGATGGACTGGCCATTTTTGAGAACGCGGTGCGATATGCGAAGGAAGTGTGAGAACAGGCGCATGGGCATTTACAGGGGCGCACTGACGTGCGCCCTGCTCACCGTATGCGTGCGTCTCTGCCCGGCAGCCGACGCTCCCCCCGACACGGCCTCCACGCCCCCGCCCAGGCCAAGAGCGCCCCTGTTCCGCTTCGTGATGGAGTTCGGGGAGCCGGGCGTGGGTCCGGGGCAGCTCAAGAACCCGTCGGGCATCGCCGTGGCCCAGGCGGGGGACATCTACGTGGCGGACACGGACAACGACCGGGTGCAGAGGTTCAGCCCGCGCGGGGTCTTCCTCGACCAGGTGGGGGGGTTCGGGCGGGGCGACGCCCACTTCAACCGGCCCGTGGGGGTGGCCGCCGGGTTCGGGCTGGAAGTCTACGTGGCGGACAGCCGGAACCGGCGCATCTCCATCTTCACGCAGGGCCTCCGCCCGGCGGGCATCGTGGGCGGCGAGGGGGCAGTTCGCCCGGCGCTGGAGTTCGGGTTTCTGGGCGGCGTCGCCGTCTCCCGGTCGGGGCAGGTCTACGTGACGGACGCGGAGGGGAACCATGTCGTCAGGATCACCCACTTCGACCGCGTGGAACGGGGGTTCGGGGGGATCGGCTACGGGGGCGGGGAGTTGTCCCGGCCCGCCGGCCTGGCGGTGGCGGAGGACGGGAGGGTCTACGTGGCCGACCAGGGGAACGACCGGGTGGTGGCCTTCGACAGGTTTGGCGGGCTGGTGGCCGCGCTGGGAGAGGAGGTCCTCAAGTCCCCGGCCGGGGTGGCCGTGGCCCCGCGCGGCACGGTGGTGGTGGCTGACACCGGGCATCATCGGGTCGTGTTCTTCGACGGCAGGCGAGGCCAGGTCATTACCGAGATGGGCCGGGCCGGGGACGGGCCGATGGCCTTCGACGCCCCGAAGGGCGTGGCCGTGGACCTGGACGGGTATCTCTACGTGCTCGACAGCGGAAATGGCCGGGTGCAGAAGTTCCAGATGCGCTGGCCGGAGTAAACCAGTCAAAAGTCCTGAGTGCTGAGTGCTGAGTGCCAGAAGAAAGTGCTGAGTGCTGAGTGCTGAGTGCTGAGGAAATTCAAAAGCCTCTCAACTCAGGACTCAGGACTCAGGACTCAGGACTCAGGACTCAGGAC
>Ga0114945_10000152_pt1 | contig 41373 bp, 46 predicted proteins | sample OV2TP3_FD_87194 | JGI IMG/M metagenome (GOLD analysis project Ga0114945, IMG submission 87194) | Hot spring microbial communities from Beatty, Nevada to study Microbial Dark Matter (Phase II) - OV2 TP3 | ecosystem: Environmental > Aquatic > Thermal springs > Hot (42-90C) | place: USA: Beatty... | reverse complement strand
TTCAAGAAGGTGCGCGACGCGCGGCGCCGCATGGGAATGCTGTTACAGAACGGAGCGCTCTTCTCGGCGCTCAGCGTGTTCGACAACGTCGCCTTCCCCTTGCGCGAGCGGGGCGGGCTGTCGGAGAAGAAGATTCGCGCCATCGTGCATACCAAGCTCTCGGAGGTGGAACTGGAGCCGCGGCACGGCGGCTATCTGCCGGCAAATCTCTCCGGAGGAATGGTGAAGCGCGTCGCGCTCGCGCGCTCGCTCGCGCTCGCGCCCGACCTGCTCGTGCTGGACGAGCCGACCGCGGGACTCGATCCGGACCGCTCCGAGCGCTTCGTCCAGCTCATCAAGCGGCTGCGCGCCGACCATCGCTTCGCCGTGCTCATGGTGACGCACGATCTGGACACGCTCAACGAGCTGACCGACCGCGTCGCCGTGCTCGGCGATCAGCATATAATCGCCTGCGGCACCCTGGAAGAAGTCCAGCACCTGCCGCATCCTTTCGTGCGCAACTTTTTCGGAGGAGACCGGGGCCGCCGCGCGTTCGCGCACGGCACGGCCGCGGCGTAAATCACGCATGGAAAGCCGGGCATACGCGCTGATCACAGGACTGTTCGTCATCGGGCTCGTAGCCGGAATCACGGCCTGGGCGAACTGGCTGGCGCAGGAGCCGCTCGAGCGCAAGCCCTATCGCGTGGTCTCGACCGCGCCGGTCACCGGGCTCAACCCGCAGGCGCAGGTGCGCTACCGCGGCATGGGCGTCGGACGCGTGACCGCGATCCGGCTCGATCCCAAGGACGCGCAGCGAATCCTGATCGACATCGAAGTGAACAGCGATATCCCGGTGACGCGCGGCACGTACGCGCAGCTCGCCATGGAGGGCATCACCGGCATCGCGTACGTGCATCTGCTCGACGAAGGCCGCGACCCGGCGCCCGCACCGCGGGGAGGCGGCGGGGTTGCCGAGCTGCAGCTGCGGCCCTCGTTTCTGGACACCATGGCCGATGGCGCCGAGCGCACCGTGCGCGACACCCGCGAACTGATCGCGGGTCTGAACGCGCTCCTTGCGCCCGAGAACCGCAGCCGTGTCGGCTCGTCGCTCGCTTCGCTCGAGCGCGTCACCGCCGATCTCGAGGCGACGACGGGAAAACTGCCCGGCGCGGTGGCGCGCGCCGAAGCCTGGCTCGCCGAGGACAACCGGCGGCTTGCGCGGGAGACCCTGGAAGGGGTGAACGAGGCGGCGAAGGCGCTGCCCGAGATCGCGCGCGAGACGCAGCGCCTGCTCGCCGAGACGCGCCAGCTTGTCGGCGAAGTCGGAAAGCTTGCCGCCGATACGCGCGAACTCGTCGGCCAGGTCGGCAGACTGTCCGCGGCGACACAGCACGAAACGCTTCCCAGGGTCGGCGCGCTCGCCGAATCCGCCGAGCGCGGCGCACAGCGCTTCGGGCGGCTTGCCGACCAGCTCGAGCGCAACCCGGAAAGCGTGCTGTGGGGTCGCCGCAGCGCTCGCCCGGGACCGGGCGAGCCCGGCTTCGAATGAAACGGGTTTGCGGGATCGCGCTGCTCGTCGCGCTGGCGGGATGCGGATCGAATGCGGCGGCCCCCGCGCCGCGCACGTTCGATCTCGGGTTCGACGCGCCTCAGGCGAGGTTCCCCGCGCTGCGCGTGACCTCGCTGCGCGCGGTGGCGCCGTTCGACGGGGTCCAGATGTATTACCGCCTCGCCTGGCGCCACTCGGCGGAACTCGCCGACTACGCGCACAGCCGCTGGGCGGCGCCGCCCGCTGAGCTGATCCGCAAGCAGCTCCTGCGCGCGACGGGCGAGGGTACGGCGAAATGCGCGCTCGAGATCGAACTCCAGGAGTTCACCCAGGTGTTCGCCGCGAAGGGGGCGAGCGAAGCACGCATCGAGCTTCGGGCGTCGCTCGTGAATCCCGCGGCGCGCGTCGCGACGCGCGGCGTCACTGTCCTCGAGCCAGGCGCCGGCGCCGATGCCGCGTCCGGGGCCGCCGCGATGGCGCGCGCCGCCGAACGCGTGCTCGGTGAACTCGCGGTATGGGTGCGGGCGCAACCGGCGTGCGTTTAGGTCAGGTCACAGCTTTTTGAGCCGGTAAAGCAGGTCCAGCGCCTCGCGCGGCGAGAGTTCGTCCGGATTGATCTTCGCCAGTTCGTCGCGCAGCGGGTCCGCCGGCGGCCCGGGCTCTTCCGTTCGCGAAGCGCCGGCGAACAGATCGTCGTGTCCGCCCCGCGAGAGGCTTTGTTCTTCGAGCATCTCCAGGTACCTGCGCGCGCGGCGGATAACCGGCTTCGGCACGCCCGCGAGCCCCGCAACCTGCAGACCGTAGCTCTGCGAAGCCGGGCCTTCCTCGACCGCATGCAGGAACACGACCGTGTCCTTGTGCTCCACAGCGTCCAGATGCACGTTCGCCACCTCGCGATAGTCGAGCGCGAGCCGCGTCAGCTCGAAGTAGTGCGTGGCGAAGAGCGTGAGCGACTTGTTGCGCTCCACGAGGTGGCGCGCGATGGCCCAGGCGAGCGCGAGCCCGTCGAAGGTCGAGGTGCCGCGCCCGATCTCGTCCATGAGCACCAGGCTCCGCGGCGTGGCGTTGTGCAGGATGGAAGCGCTCTCGGTCATCTCCACCATGAACGTGGAGCGGCCGCCGGCAAGATCGTCGGACGCGCCGATCCGCGTGAAGATCTGGTCGATGGGACCGAGCCGCGCCGACTTCGCCGGAACGAACGAACCGGCGTGCGCCAGGAGCGCGATCAGCGCCACCTGCCGCATGTAGGTCGATTTGCCGCCCATGTTGGGACCGGTAACGAGCAGCAGTTGCCGCGCGGGCGAGAGCCGGCAGTCGTTGGCGATGAACGGTTCGATGCGGGACTCGACCACGGGATGCCGGCCGGCCTCGATCTCGATCACCGGCTCGTCCGCGAACTGCGGCCGGCAGTAGCCGCGCTGCGCGGCGACGCGCGCAAAGCAGCCAAGGACGTCCAGCCGGGCAAGCGCACGCGCTACGCGCTGCAATCCGGGCAGGTGCGCGAGTAGCGCTTCGAGCAGACCGTCGTAAAGGGATTTTTCCAGCGCCAGCGCGCGCTCGCGCGCCGAAAGCGCCTTGTCTTCGAATGTCTTCAGCTCCGGCGTGATGTAGCGCTCGGCGTTCTTCAGCGTCTGCCGGCGGCGATAATCCTCGGGGACCTTCGCGGCGTGCGCGTTCGTCACCTCGATGTAATAGCCGTGCACGTGGTTGTAGGCGACGCGCAGGTTCGGGATCCTGGTGCGCTCGCGCTCGCGTGCTTCGAGCGCGACGAGGAACTCACCGGAATTCGACTGCAGCGAGCGCAGCTCGTCCAGTTCGGCAGAATGGCCGTCGGCGATCACGCCGCCCTCGCGCAACGCTGCGGCGGGCTCCGTCGCAATCGCGTGGCGCAGAAGCGCGAGCGTTTCGTGCAGCGGCGCGAGGTCTGCCGCGAGTTCGTCCAGCAGTCCGCCGCGCTCGGGCGGCATGGCTTGCACCAGCTCGGGAAGAAGTGCGAGACCGTCGCGAAGCGCGGAGAGGTCGCGCGGGCGGGCGCTTTTCAGCGCGATGCGCGAAGCGATCCGCTCGACATCGGCAAAGCGCCGCAATACCGCGTGGAGTCCTCGCGCGGCCGGATCGAGCTGCTCGACCGCTTCGTGGCGCGCGCAGAGCGCGGCGCGGTCGCGCAGCGGATGGTGCAGCCAATGGCGCAACTGGCGGCTTCCCATGCCGCTCGCGCACTCGTCGAGGAGCGAGAAGAGCGTCGGCTCCGGTTCTCCGCGCAGCGTTTCGGTGAGCTCGAGATTGCGCCGCGTCGCGGCGTCCATCCGCAGATATTCGCCCGGACGCTCGGCAATCACCGCATTGACGTGGGAGAGCGCCTGGCCCTGCGTCTTCCTTGCGTAGTCGATGAGCGCGCCGCAGGCGGCGATGGCCGGCTGCAGGTCCTCGCATCCGTATCCTGCGAGCGACGCTGCACCGAGCTGCGCAAGGAGCTTCGAGCGTCCCGCCTCGACGTCGAAATGCCAGGCGGGAACCCGGGTGATAAAGAAACCCTCCGCCTCGACACCCTCGGCCGCCAGTACTTCCGCCGGGGCAATGCGGCGCAATTCGTTGGCAAGCGCAGGGGGCGCGATTTCCGTAACGCGCAGCTCGCCGCTCGAAAGCGATAGCCACGCGAGGCCGATCGCCGCTTTCTCCGCATGTAGCGCGAGGAGCACGCTGTCCGACTTGTCCTCGAGCAGGGCGGATTCGGTGAGCGTGCCCGGCGTGACGATCCGCGTCACGCGGCGCTCCACCGGCCCCTTCGCCGTGTCCGGATCCCCGATCTGCTCGCAAATCGCGACCGGCTCGCCGAGCTTCACCAGCTTCGCAAGGTACTGCTCGACCGAATGCGCCGGCACCCCCGCCATCTTCACCGGCGCGCCCGCCGACACGCCGCGCGCGGTGAGCGTGATGTCGAGGAGGCGCGCAGCCTTTTCCGCGTCGTCGTAGAACAGCTCGTAGAAATCGCCCATCCGGTAGAAGACGAGGATGTCCGGGTGTTCGGCCTTGATGCGCAGGTACTGCTGCATCATCGGCGTGTGGGCGGAGATTTCACTCATGGCTGCCGCCTGCCGGCCGCCGAACGGTCGATTGAAGTCATTGGGCCGGCCGTGGAAGAGGTTCCTTCGCCTGCGCCTTGGCTAGATCCGCGATGAAAGTCGCGAGAGGCGAGATATTCGCAAAGGAACTCGCCTCCTCGAGCGCGTTCACGTACTCGGTGCGCCTCTCGACCGGGATCACCGTCCAGACGTAGCCGGCGGGAACGAGCATCAAGTTCATCAAGAATCTCGCCAGGCGACCGTTCCCATCCATATACGGATGGATATAAGCAAAGTGGAAGTGCCCCAGCACGGCGCGCACTTGAGGCTCCGTCTCAGCTTCGAGAAGCTCGAAAAGGACCGGCATGCAATCCCGCACCACCTCTTTCGAGAGCGGAACGTGCAGCGCGCCGCGAATAAATACCTGGTCGTTGCGGTAGCCCGCGAGGTCGGACGCTTTGAGGATGCCCGCTTGCACGCTTGGGCTGAATAGCGCCTGATACCACCTCGGCAGCGCTTGGCGGAACACAGTGCCCGCGTTTTCGCCCTTGATGACGCGCACGAGATCGTCCTTAACAAGGTTGTGAGTCTCGAAATAGCCGCGCGCCGCCATGGCATCGCGGGTCGCGCGATCTTTCTCGTCGCCGTCCGGATTCCAGTTTCCGTCGCGGATTTTCTCGATGAGCGTCGCCGTAACGCGATAGCCCTCGATCGATAGCGAGTGATACGCGTCCGTCACGTAGCGCGCCTCCACATCCTTGAGAAGCGCATCGATGTTCTTTGGAGCGCCTGGCGCCTGCGGGGACGCCGCGATTACGCTCTCCCTCATTTCTGCCCACATCAGGCGCAGCCGCTGCATGTAGGGCGATTCGGGTCGCCCGCCGGGCAAGAGAGTCGGGAGCGGCTTCTCGAAAGGGTTTACTTCGCTTAGTCCGTGGCCCGCGCGCCGCATAGCACCGACGATTTCATCGGCGAGCGCCGCTCGCCCGATGGCGCGGAAGCCGCCGGCAAGGCGTCCCGCCACCGATGGGTGCGGACCATCGAGCAGTGTCCGCAGCAGATCGGAAGCGTCCGGCAACGATCCGAGAGCAATCCGAGCTGCCATGGCGTGTTGTACGAAGAGCGTCCGGCTCGCCGCGACCAGCGCCGCCGGCAGTTCGACAAGGCGAAGCCCTCCGCAGTCCTGTACGGGCGAAGAGGGCAGCAACTTCGCCGCCTTGTAAATGAAGAGCGAGCAGCCGTGGAGCAGCTGCACAGTTTGGTTGGTGCCCTCGTTTGCCCAGACTTGAACCTGCTTCGGAATGGTTCTCTCGCCCGACCGGAGGAGGACCGACTGCTCCGGATTGACGTGCCAGCGATCGCCGAACCGTTCTTGCGCGTAGTCGGCGATGAACTCCCGCATGCTGGCGTACCAAGCTGTGCTGTCCCCGTCAGCCTCGTCGGGACGGCGCGAGATGTACCAGCCGCGGATGACCTCTTTGAGGAATCCGGCGCGTAGCAAGGCCTCACGGTCTGTGCGTGAAAGCTTTGGCCCGGGGATGGCCTGAAGTCCCCCCTCCTGGATTCCCTTTAGGACTTCCAGCGCAGCTGAGAGCTTTTTGTGTAGCTTAGCCACAAGAGTTAGGTGTTTACGGAAGCAAGAGTTTATTGCGTACCAACACAAGAGTCTAATGAGATTTCGAGTACAGGAGTATGGAGATAACAATCTAATTTGTATGGAGTTTCCATGCTGAAATCGTTCGATCTTCAGCTCGCTGAAATCAGAGCCTAGATCGGGCCCATTGTAGTGAACCGGCTCCGCGTAGAATCGCCGCTTTCCAGAGGAGGAGGAGGCGAACCATGGCAGACAAACCCGTAGCCGGAACGTTCTGCTGGAACGAACTAATGACCAAGGACGCGACGGCGGCGAAATCGTTTTACGCCGCGCTGTTCGGCTGGAAGATGTCCGACATGCCGATGGGTCCCGGCGTGTACACGATCCTGAAGAACGACGGCAAGGACGCCGGCGGCCTCATGCAGATCCGGCCCGACATGGGCGAGATGCCGTCGCATTGGCTCTCCTACGTGCTGGTCGGGAACGTCGACGCCGCGATCCGCAAGGCCGGGGAACTCGGTGCTCGCGTTCACGTCCCGGGCATGGATGTCCCCGGGATCGGGCGCTTTGGCATCTTCGAGGACCCGACCGGCGCGCAACTCGCGGTATTCCAGCCGGCCGCGCCGGCGCCCAAGGCGAAGCCGGCGAAGCGGGCGAAACGCGCAGTGCGTAAGGCAAAGAAGCGGGGGCGGCGCAGATAAAGCTTTGTCGGCCCGGCCGGCCGGGAGGGTGAATTGTTGACGAGCGATAAATCCGCTCGCCATTCTGTGCGCATCGGGCCAAGTGCCCTAGGTAGCTTGACGGAAATCAGAACGCGTCTCGGTTCCCGATGGGAACATGGGCGGCATGACCGTTCCGGCCGCCGCAGTCATTGCGCTTCATACGCCGCTCTCGCGCGGCAAACATAGCGCCCGCATTGCGCTGGTGGGCGTGCCGGGCGGCGGCAGAAGCACGTTGTTCCGCGCTGTGCAGAGTACGTCCGTGCGCTCGGCGGCGCTCGCCGGTACGCAGCGCGCGTACGAGGAATGTGCCGTACAGGTCGGACTCGAGGAAGTGCGCGTCATCGACCTGCCGGGTATCCGCACGTTGCGCAATCTGGAACACGAAGACCGTGCAGCACTGAAATACCTGCTCTGGGGCGACCGGCCGGCGCCGGTCTCCGGGCACGACCCGGAAGGCGCGCCCGCCCCGTTTGCCGCGCCCGATGTGATCCTGCAGGTAGTCGACGCCACGGCGCTCGAGCGGCACCTGGAATTGACGCTGGAACTGCTGGCGCTCTCCCGACCGCTGGTGGTGGCGCTCAACAAGATGGACGAAGCGCGCGACAAGGGGCTTTACGTCAGCAGCAAGGCGCTCGCCCGCCGCCTGGGCGTGCCGGTCGTCCCGACGGCTGCGATGCTGGGGCAGGGCCTTGCGCAGCTCTTCAAGACGGCGCTCGACGCCGGGCGCAAAGGGGTGAGCCCGCTGCCCCTCGCGCCGAGCGAGCACATCGCCGTTCGCCTGCGGCCGATGACCGCCGCCTTGCACGGCACTGAAATCCAGACGGCGTTCCGCGTCCCGCTGCATTTCCTGGTGGCGCAGCTCGCGCAGGGCGACCGCTATTTTCTCGATGAGCTGCGGCAGCACTTTCCGGAGCGCGTTTCCGAAATCGAACGCCTGCGCGCGGAAGCCTCGGCGGTCCTGCCGCGGCCGCTGCACGAGGAACTGCACGCCGAGCGCCACCATCGCGCGGCGAGCCTCGCCGAAGCGGCGACACGGCCCGACGGGGCACACGACGGCAGAGGCTGGCGTCGCTGGCTGGACGAGATTTTTCTCAATCCTCGCTGGAGCATTCTCGGCAGTCTCGGGGTATTCGCCGTGGTGCTCTTCGTTGTTTTCGGAGTGAGCGCCTGGCTCGATGGCACCACTGCGGCGCGTCTCGCCGAATGGGCGTCGGACTGGAAACCGCAGTCGACCGGCGGGCACGTGGCGCGTGGGGTCGCCGACGGCCTGATCGGGCTCGTCGGCATCGTCGTTCCGTACATGATTCCCCTCGTGCTGCTGCTCGTCGCGCTGGAGCAGGCGGGCGTGATGGCGCGAATCGCGTTTGCGGTCGACCGCGGCTTTCACCGCATCGGGCTGCATGGTGGCGTCGCAGTTCCGTTTCTGCTCGGCCTGGGCTGCAACGTGCCAGCGATTTCCGGCGCGGCGCGCAGCACCCGGGGACGCGAGCGCGTGGTGGCGTCGCTCCTCATCACGTTCGTGCCGTGTTCGGCGCGCTCGGCGATCGTGCTCGCGCTGGCGGGGAAATATCTCGGCGGCCTGAGCGTGTTCGCGATTCTTCTGTTCGCCATGGTGGTGATCGCGCTGCTCGGCAGCGTGCTCAGGCAGCGCTACCCGGCGGGGGAGCCCGGACAGGTGCAGGAGATTCCGCCCTATGCCATGCCGCGCGGGCAGGCCGTCGCGCGCGAAACGTGGGAGCGGACACGGGACATTCTCACCATCGTCACTCCGCTGCTGGTCGGCGGCAGCGTCGCGCTTGCGCTGCTCAATCACTTCGGCGCCGACCAGGTGATCAACGCGGTGCTCACGCCGGTCACCTACTGGTGGCTCGGCCTGCCGGCGGTGCTTGGCGTGCCACTCCTGTTCGGCGTGCTGCGCAAGGAGCTTTCGCTGCTCATGATCTACCAGGCGTTCGGCGGCTTCGAGGTCAACCAGTACCTGGATCCGATCCAGTTGGTCACGTTGCTGCTGTTCCTGACTTTCTATGTACCTTGCATCTCCACCTTTGCGGTGATGTTGAGGGTGCTTGGCCGCAAGGAGGCATGGGTCTCGGTCGCGCTTTCCGTAGGCGTTGCGCTGGCGCTGAGCGGATTCGTGCGGTTCGCGCTGATCGGCCTGCGGGGAATCGCGAGCTGAAAGATGCCGCCACGGCCGCGCCGCGTTCCCGGGTCAGCGCAACGCCTGCAGCAGCTGCGGGAACACCTTGGGCGTGCCTGCGGCAATATCGCCGGACTCCAGATAGTTCTGCTCGCCGGAAAAGTCGCCCACCAGTCCGCCCGCTTCCTGGATGAGCAGCGCGCCCGCCGCCATGTCCCAGGCGGAAAGTCCCATCTCCCAGAACGCGTCCAGCCGGCCCGCAGCGACATACGCGAGGTCGAGCGCCGCGGCGCCGGCGCGCCGCACGCCCGCGGTCGACGCGATCATCGCGCGCAGCTGCCGCATGTAGGGTCCGAGCCGCGAAAGTTCGCGGAACGGAAAACCGGTTCCGACCAGCGCCGCTTCGAGCCGCGCGCAGCGCGAGACGCGGATGCGGTGCTCGTTCAGGAACGCGCCGCGGCCGCGCGAGGCGGTGAAGAGCTCGTTTTTCGCCGGGTCGTAGACGACGCCATGCGCGATCGTGCCGCGGTGCTGGACCGCGACCGAGACGCAGTACTGCGGAAACCCGTGGATGAAATTGGTGGTGCCGTCGAGCGGATCGATGATCCAGCGGTATTCGGCTTCCCCGCCCTGCAGCGATCCCGATTCCTCGGCGAGAATCGCGTGGTCCGGATAGGCCCGGCGCACGATTTCGATGATCGCCTGCTCGGCGGCGCGGTCCACCTGCGTCACGAAATCGTTCGCCCGCTTCGCGTGGACATCGAGTGCGGTACCGTCCACTGCGGCCCGGATCACGATCGAGCCGGCGCGGCGCGCGGCCTTCACCGCGATATTCAGCATCGGATGCATGGGGCCCGCGCATTGTATCCTGCAGGACATGCAGGAAATTCTCCGGCGCGTGCGCGTCGTTCTGTGCCGTCCCAGCCATCCGGGCAACATCGGGGCCGCTGCACGCGCGATGAAGACGATGGGAATTGCGGACTTGCGCCTCGTCGAACCGGCGCGCTTTCCGGCGCCCGAGGCGGAGTGGATGGCCACGAACGCCGGCGACGTGCTCGCGTCGGCGCGCACGCACGGGGGACTGCGCGACGCGCTCGGCGACTGCGTGGGCGCGTTCGCCCTCAGCGCCAGGCCGCGCGAATGGTCGCCTCAAGTGATCGATGCGCGCGGGGCCGCGGCGATTGCGCTCGAGCGCGCCGCGCTCGGACCGGTCGCGTTCGTCTTCGGCAGCGAATCCGCAGGGCTCACGAACGAAGAGCTTTTTGCCTGCCAATTCCTGGTGCACATCCCGGCAAGCCCCGAGTACCGCTCGCTCAACCTCGCGCAGGCGGTGCAGGTGATCTGCTACGAACTGTACGTCGCGAGCGGCGCGGCGGTTCCCGCCATGCGCACCGAAAAGCTCGCAACGGTCGAGGACCTGGAGGGGCTTTACGCTCATCTCGAAGAAGCCGCTGTTGCAGCAGGGTTTCTCGTTCCCGGTTCCGGCTCGAAACTGCGCGAACGGTGGCGGCGGTTCTTCTCCCGCGTGCCATCGCTCGAACGCGAAGAGGTCAACATATTGCGAGGTCTTCTCAAGTCGCTGCAGAAATCGCGAAACGAATAGTTGACCGCAAAAGTCGGATAACCTAGGATCAGTTTCATGTTCAAACAGCTGCGTGAAGACATCGCGAGCGTTTTCGACCGCGATCCGGCCGCGCGCACGACGTGGGAAGTGCTGACCTGCTATCCGGGGTTGCACGCGCTCTACATCCACAAGCTCGCCCACTGGCTCTGGAAGCGCGGTCTGCGCTGGTTCGGCCGCGCTACGTCCCACCTGGGCAGAACGCTGACCGGGATCGAAATCCATCCTGGGGCGACGATCGGCAAGCGCGTATTCATCGACCACGGCATGGGCGTCGTGATCGGCGAGACCGCCGAAGTCGGCGACGACGTGACGATGTATCACGGCGTCACGCTTGGCGGCACGTCGTGGAACAAGGGCAAGCGCCATCCGACGCTGGGCAAGGGGGTCGTCATCGGGGCGGGCGCGAAGATCCTTGGCCCGATAACGGTCGGCGACGGGGCGAAGATCGGCTCGAACGCAGTGGTGGTGAAAAACGTGCCTCCCGGCGCCACCGTGGTTGGCGTTCCGGGGCGAATCGTCGAGGAGCTCGTATCGCCGCAGCAGGCAGCCCGATTCGCCGCCTATGCTGTGGTGCAGAATCAGGACGATCCCTACGCGAAAGCGATTCAGACTCTGGTCGAGCATTCACGCGAACTCGAGCAAGCCGTCGAGACGCTTGCGGCGAAGGTCCAGAGCCTGGAAGAAGATGCCCGCCGGCGTGAGGCGGAAGGATCCAAAACGGAGCAGCTGCGAGCAATCAAGTAATTGATTTTTATGAGTCTATAAAGTTGACTAAATTGGTCGGATTTGGGCTATACTGTGGCCATTCTGTGTAGGCGTTCACCAAAACGGGGACGAGGATGAGACTGACGACCAAAGGCAGGTTTGCAGTGACGGCGATGGTGGATTTGGCGATGCGCCAGACGCGCGGCCCGGTGACGCTCGCCGCGATCAGCGAGCGCCAGCACATTTCGCTTTCCTATTTGGAACAACTGTTCGGGCGGCTACGCCGCTCCGGGCTGGTGACGAGCGTGCGCGGGCCGGGCGGCGGCTACAATCTCGCGCAGCCGGCGCAGAATGTCTCGGTGGCCGACATCATCGTCGCGGTCGACGAGCCGCTCGACGCGACGCAATGCGGCGGCAAGGAAAACTGCCTCGACGACAAGCGCTGCATGACGCACGATCTGTGGGCGCGGCTCAACGAAAAGATGTACGACTACCTGGCATCGGTCACGCTCGCCGATCTGGTCGCGCATCAGCTCGGAAAACACGTCGCCGTTCTGCACGACTGGCGTGCTGCGGACAAGACTGCCGCCAAGCCCGTGGTGCTGGCGGCGGCCTGAGCGGAGCCGGGACCGAACGTGAAGCTTCCGATCTACCTCGATTACTCGGCCACCACGCCGGTCGATCCGCGCGTCGCCGAGAAGATGATCCCCTATCTGACCGAGCACTTCGGCAATCCGGCGAGCCGCTCGCACGCGATCGGCTGGAAGACCGAGGAGGCGGTCGAGACTGCGCGCGCGCACGTCGCCGCCCTCGTCGGGTGCGACGCGAAGGAAATCGTCTGGACCTCGGGCGCCACCGAGTCGATCAATCTTGCACTCAAGGGCGCCGCCGAGTTCTACAAGACCAAGGGCAAGCACCTGATCACGGTCAAGACCGAGCACAAGGCGACGCTCGACACCTGCCGCGAACTCGAGCGACGCGGTTTCGAAGTGACCTACATGGACGTCGATCCCGACGGCATGCTGGACCTCGGAAAGCTCGAGGCGGCTTTCCGGCCGGACACGATCCTCGTCTCGGTGATGTTCGTGAACAACGAAATCGGCGTCATCCAGGACGTACCCGCGATCGGCGAGATGTGCCGCAAGCGCGGCGTGCTGTTCCACGTCGATTCGGCGCAGGCGACCGGGAAATGCGTGATCGACCTGGCGAGGCTGAAGGTGGACCTGATGTCCTTTTCGGCGCACAAGACCTATGGCCCCAAAGGCGTCGGCGCGCTCTACGTGCGGCGAAAGCCGCGCGTGCGGCTCGAGGCGCAGATTCACGGCGGCGGCCACGAGCGCGGATTCCGCTCCGGCACGCTCGCCACGCACCAGATCGTCGGCATGGGCGAGGCGTACCGGCTCGCGAAGCTCGAAATGGCGACCGAGAACGAGCGCATCCGGGCGCTGCGCGACCGGCTGCTCGGCGGCGTGCAGGAGATCGAGGAAGTGTTCGTCAACGGCAGCCTCGAGCACCGCGTGCCGCACAACCTCAACGTGAGCTTCAACTTCGTCGAGGGCGAGTCGCTCATCATGGCGGTGAAGGACATTGCCGTGTCCTCGGGATCGGCCTGCACGTCGGCCTCGCTCGAGCCGTCCTACGTGCTGCGCGCGCTGGGGCGCTCCGACGAACTGGCCCATTCGTCGATCCGCTTCACCCTGGGCCGGTTCACGACCCCGGAGGAGATCGATTACACGGTCGGGCACCTCAAGGCCAAGGTCGCGAAGCTGCGCGAGATGTCGCCCCTGTGGGAAATGCACAAGGAGGGGATCGACTTGAATACGGTACAGTGGGCCGCACATTGAACCAAGCAGGAGAACGCCATGGCGTACAGCGACAAAGTCATTGATCACTACGAGAACCCGCGCAACGTCGGGTCCTTCGAAAAGAACGACCGATCGGTGGGCACCGGAATGGTCGGGGCACCCGCCTGCGGCGACGTGATGAAGCTGCAGATCAAGGTGAACGAGCAGGGCATCATCGAGGATGCCCGCTTCAAGACCTACGGCTGCGGATCGGCCATCGCCTCGAGTTCCCTGGTGACCGAGTGGGTCAAGGGCAAGACGCTCGCGGACGCGGCGACGATCCGCAACACCCAGATCGCAGCGGAGCTCGCCCTCCCGCCGGTCAAGATCCACTGCTCGATCCTCGCCGAGGACGCGATCAAGGCGGCAGTGGCCGATTACCGCAAGAAGCACGACCTCGAGGCTCCTGCGGTGCAGGCGAAGAAGGTGGCGCACGGATAGGATCGCGGAATGGCCATCACGCTCACCGAAAAGGCGGCGACCCACGTGCAGAATTTCCTTGCCAGGCGCGGCAGGGGTGTCGGCCTGCGCGTCGGCGTGCGCACCTCCGGCTGCTCGGGGATGGCGTACAAGCTGGAATTCGTCGATGCGGTCGGGCCGGACGACGCGCAGTTCGAGAGCCACGGCGTCCGGGTGGTGGTGGACCCCAAGAGCCTGCCCTACGTCGATGGAACGGTGCTCGATTACGCCCGCGAAGGTCTCAACGAGGGGTTCCGGTTCGACAACCCCAACGTCAAGGACCAGTGCGGGTGCGGTGAGAGCTTCAACGTCTAGCTGATTGCACGAACCGCGCGCGACCGGCCGACCACGGGATGCGATGGCGGAGGCGCGTGACGGTTCGCTGCATCGACGGATGCAGAATTACTTCGAGATGTTCGGCCTCGCGCCGGCGTACGCGCTGGAGCCCGCGCAGCTCGAGCGCGCCTACCACGAGATCCAGGCCAGGATCCATCCGGACCGCTTCGCGGACGCGGGCGACGCCGAGCGTCGCGCCTCGATGCAGTGGACCACCCGCGTGAACGAGGCTTACCGGACGCTCAAGGATCCCGCGCTGCGGGCCGGCTACCTGCTCAAGCTGCACGGGGTCGACGTGGCGCTCGAAACCAACACCGCGATGCCGGCCGAGTTCCTGATGCGGCAGCTGGAGCAGCGCGAGGCGCTCGAGCTCGCGGCGGCCGAACGGGACGCCGGCGCGCTCGAGCGGATGCGCGCGGCGCTGCGCATCGAAAAGCGCGAGCTCGATGAGGCGCTCGCGGAACACATCGACGCCCGGCACGACTACGCGCACGCCGCCGATCTGGTCCGCAAGCTCATGTTCCTGCACAAGCTGGACGCGGAGATCGACGCCGCATTTGAGACAATCGAGGGGTAATGGCGCTTCTCCAGATCTCGGAGCCGGGGCAATCCGCGGCGCCGCACGAGCACCGACTCGCGGTCGGGATCGATCTCGGCACCACCAACTCGCTGGTTGCCACGGTGCGTAACGGCGTACCGACGGTGCTGCGCGACGAGCGCGGCCGCCCGCTGCTGCCTTCGATCGTGCGCTACCTGCCCGGCGCGAAGGTCGAGGTGGGCTACGCGGCGCAGGCGCACCAGGCCGAGGACCCCAAGAACACCATCGTCTCGGTCAAGCGCTTCATGGGCCGCGGCCTGAGGGATGTCACCCATGTCGAGAATTCGCCCTACGACTTCGTGGACGCGCCCGGCATGGTGCAGCTGCGCACCGCTGCCGGCGTGAAGACCCCGGTCGAGATCTCGGCGGAGATCCTCAAGGTGCTGCGCGCGAGGGCCGAAGCGTCCCTCGGCGGTGAGCTGGTCGGCGCGGTGATCACCGTGCCTGCCTATTTCGACGACGCGCAGCGCCAGGCGACCAAGGACGCCGCCACGCTCGCGGGCATCAACGTGCTGCGCCTGCTCAACGAGCCGACCGCCGCCGCGATCGCGTACGGGCTCGAGAATGCGGCCGAAGGCGTGTACGCGGTGTTCGATCTGGGCGGCGGCACGTTCGACATCTCGATCCTCAAGCTGTCGCGCGGGGTATTCGAAGTGCTGGCGACCAACGGCGACGCCGCGCTCGGCGGGGACGATTTCGACCATCGCGTGTTCTGCTGGGCGCTGGCGGAAGCGCGCCTTCCTCCGGTGCAGCCGCGCGACATGCGGCTGCTCTACGCCAAGGCGCGCGAGGCCAAGGAGGCGCTCACCGCGCACGACGAGGCGCCGATCACGGCGCGGCTCTCGACCGGCGAGTTCGTCGACGTGACGCTGACTTCGGACGTGTTCTGCGGCATCACGCAGCACCTGGTGCAAAAGACGCTCGGCCCGACGCGCAAGGCGTTGCGTGACGCGGGACTCGCCGTGCAGGACATCAAGGGCGTCGTGATGGTCGGCGGCGCGACGCGCATGCCGCAGATCCAGCGCGTCGTCGGGGATTTTTTCGAGCGCGATCCGCTCAACAACCTGGATCCGGACAAGGTCGTCGCGCTCGGCGCGGCGATGCAGGCGAACGTGCTCGCCGGCAACAAACCGCAGGGCGAGGACTGGCTGCTGCTCGACGTGATTCCGCTCTCGCTCGGCATCGAGACGATGGGCGGCCTCGTGGAGCGCATCATCCCGCGCAATTCGACCATTCCGACCGCGCGCGCGCAGGAGTTCACCACCTTCAAGGACGGGCAGACCGCGATGAGCTTCCACGTCGTGCAGGGCGAGCGCGAGCTGGTGTCCGATTGCCGCTCGCTCGCGCGCTTCGAGCTGCGCGGCATTCCGCCGATGGCGGCGGGGGCGGGACGCGTGCGCGTGTCGTTTCAGGTGGACGCGGACGGCCTGCTTTCGATCACGGCGAGGGAGAAGACGACCGGGGTCGAGGCGTCGATTACGGTGAAGCCGTCCTATGGACTGACCGACGCCGAGATCGAGCGCATGCTGCGCGATTCCGTCGAGCACGCCCGCGACGACATGCATGCGCGCGCCTTGCAGGAAAATCGCGTCGAGGGCGAACGGCTTGCCGAGGCCGTGCGCTCCGCGCTCGAAGCCGACGGCGCGCTGGTTTCGGCGCCGGAGCGTGCCGACATCGAGCAGCGCCTTGCGGCGCTGCGCAGGACGCTGGGCGGAGACGATCACCGGGCGATCAAAGCGGCTTCGGACGCGCTGAACCGTGCCACCGAGGAGTTCGCGGCGCGCCGCATGGACGCGAGCGTGCGGCGCGCGCTCGCCGGACAGAAGATCGCGAATCTCGATTCCTGAAGGCCGCGCCGCCGTGCCGAAACTCAAGGTGCTGCCCCATGCGGCGCTCTGCCCGCAGGGTGCCGAAATCGAGGCGCAGGAAGGCGCGTCGATCTGCGACACGCTGCTCGCCAACGGAATCGAGATCGAGCATGCCTGTGAAAAATCCTGCGCCTGTACCACTTGCCACGTGATCGTGCGGCGGGGTTTCGAGGCGCTCGACGAACTGGAAGAAAGGGAGGAAGACCTGCTCGACAAGGCCTGGGGGCTGGAGGCGACTTCGCGCCTTTCCTGCCAGGCGAAAGTGCGGGACTCCGATCTGACGATCGAAATTCCCAAATACACCATCAACTACGAGCGCGAAGGGGGGGGCCGCAAATGAAGTGGACCGATTCGCGGGAGATCGCGATCGCGCTGGCGGAGCGATATCCGGACCAGGACCCGATGACCGTCAATTTCGTCGACCTGCGCGACTGGGTGCTGCAGCTGCCCGGTTTTTCGGACGATCCCAGGCACTGCGGCGAGAAGATCCTCGAGGCGATCCAGACGGCCTGGATCGAGGAGGTGGAATAGCCGAATCAACGCGGCGGGCGGAGCAATAGCCCGTCCCGTTGCGTCGTTTCGCGCCGCAGGAGCGAACTCGAGCGGTCGCGTTCGTGCCGGTTGTCGGCGAGCCGCCGCTCGAGCGCGCTCCTCTGGGCCGCGGCGGAATGATCGCCCGGGTCCCGGGGCAGCGCATCGCGCTCACGCTGCGTCCACCAGGCGTCGTGGCCAAGGAAGCTTTCGCGCTGCGCAAGCGCCGAAGCCGTGCCCTGGAGCCGCGCCATTTCGCGCTGCCGGAACTCCCGCGTCTCGAGCCGGCGCGCCGCCTCGGCGCGGCGCGCTTCGAGCTCCGCCATCGCGCGGCGAAGTTTCTGCACGTGTTCCCGCTCCTCCGCCTGAGCTTCGTCGATCTGCCCCTCGGCGCGTGCGACGGGCTGCGGCGGGAGCTCCTGCGCATGCGGGGTCCCGCTGCGGATAACCGCTGCCGCGGCGAGCATGGGAAGCACCAGGGCGGATCGGACGCCGCGGGCTAGAGACGTTTGTGCGTGCCGTCGCACCGCGGCTTCCTTGCGCTTTGCTTGCACCCGCAAAAAAACACGGTTTCGTCCTGCTCCTGCGTCCACACCACCGGCTTGATCCCGCTCCTGGTCGAGGTGTGCGAGCCGTCGCACCAGGGCTGCATCTTGCTCAAGCCGCAGGCACACCAGGCATAGCGGTATCCGGAAAGCAGATCGGCTTTGTAGGGTGCTTTCTGCGCAACTGCGGGTTCGTCGTTTGACATGGCTGGTGACCTTGAGTTTGCGTCTCATTTACCGTATCTTCGCAGCCTTTGCAAGACGCTTGTCGAGGAGGAACCATATGCAAGCGCGCGCGGCCGTAAACGCCGACCCGAACAAGGTCGCTGTAGTCGACACCAATGCGATGGCCTGGGAGCCGACCGAGTGGCCCGGAGTTTCGCGCAAGGTGCTCGAGCTCGTGCACGATGCGAGAAAGGGGCGCGAGACGTCGCTCCTGCAGTTCGCGCCCGGGGCATCGATTCCGGAGCAGGTGCTCGATCGGCGCATGGACGTCTTCGTGATCGACGGCACCTATTCCGATGGAAGCAGCGAATACGGCCCGCATACGTTCGTCCGCAACCAGCCGGGGTACCGTCAGACCCCGGGATCGAAAGGCGGCTGCACGGTCTACGTGAAATGGCGTGTGCCGATCCGCCCGGGCGGCGAGCGCATCGTGATCGATGCCAAGACCGCCCAGTGGCTCGATTTTCCGCACCGCGGCGCGAATGTCCTGCATCTTTACCCGAACCAGGATGGCATCGAGACCGGGCGCATCGGGAACGTGCACCCCAACCGCAAGATTCCCTCGCACGACCATTCCATCGGCGAGGAGACGTTCGTCCTTCGCGGCTGCCTGAAGGACGAGTACACCGCCTACACGCCCGGAATCTGGTTTCGCATGCCCTGCGGTGTGCCGCATGCGCCGTACACCGAGACCGAAGGCTGCATGATGCTGATTCGCGAGGGCGATCTCGTCTGGTAGAACGAAAAGGGGGGAACATGTCGCGTAGCGGAACCGCGTTTCGTAGCTCGTGCCTGGCGATCGGGCTGGGACTTGCCGCCGGATCTCTTTCGGCAGCCGATTTCACGATGAAGATCGGCCTCGGCACCATGAACGACATCCAGCATCAATGGGCCAACTGGATGAAGGAAGGGATCGAGGCGAAGAGCAAAGGGCGGATCGAAGTCCGGATCTTCCCGCGTAACCAGCTCGGAACCATCGCCAGCCAGATCGAGGGGATGCAGCTCGGGACGGTCGAATCGTTTACCGCGCCTGCGGACTTCTTTGCGGGCGTCGACCCGCGGTTCGGCGCGTTCGCGATCCCGGTGCTGTTCAAGGATCCGGCGCACGCCGAAAAGATCCTGCTCGACCCGGACGTCAATCGCGAGGTCCTCGGCCTGGGCGCCGACAAGAAGCTGCAGGTCCTGTCGGTCTACACCTATGGATTCGCGCACTACTTCGGCAAGCAGCCGCTTCGCCGACTGGACGACTTCAAGGGCAAGAAGCTGCGCGTGAATGCAACCGCGGCGGAGCGCGCCAAGATGCGCCAGTTCGGCGCCACCGCGGTGCCAATGGACCTCGCCGAGGTGATCCCGGGGCTGCAGCAGGGGGTGATCGACGGGACCATGAGCGCGACCGCCGTCTACGTAAACCTCAAGTTCGGCGACATCGCCAAGGTGATCACGCAGGTGAACGACACGATGATCGTGTCGGTCGGCGTGGCGAGCCGGGGCTGGCTCGACAAGCTGCCTGCGGAGCTGCGCCAGATCGTCGTCGAGGAAGGCAGCGCTCTGCAGGCGCGCGCGATGGCACACTCGCGGGCGCTGGACGATGCGATGCGCAAGCGCTGGAGCGAGGCGGGCGGGGAGTTCGTCTCGCTCGCGTCCGAGGAACAGGCGCGCGTGAAGCAGCTCCTCAGCGGCATCGGCGACGAAGTGACCAAGGAAAACGCCTCGGTGCAGGCGTTCTACCGCCGCCTGGCAGCCACCGCGCAGAAATACTGAGTGCGCGTCGGCGCGATGGGCCGGTTCGTCCTCGAGACGGCGCCCAACCGGCTCATGGGAGCGCTCCTGCTCGCGGGAGTGGGCATCAGTTTCGCCAACGTGGTCGGCCGTTACGTGTTCGGCACGGCGATCTTCTGGGCCGAGGAAGTCCTCGTTTTCATGACGATGTGGAGCGTGTTCCTCGGCCTGGCGGCGATCGCCTATTCCGGCGCCCACCTGAACATGAACCTGCTGTCGTCGCGGTTCAGCGCCCGCGCGAAGACGGCGGCCAACGCCGCTGCGGCGGCGACGATCGTGGTGTGCTCGACGTTCGTCGCGTTTCAGTCGTACCAGATCGTGGTGCTCTTTGCGCAGACCGGCCAGGTCAGCGTCGCCGCCGGCGTGCCCAAGGCGATCCCGCACGCCGCCCTGCTCGTGGGGTTTTCGCTCACCGCGATCGCGGTTCTGGTCCGCATCCGCTCCTACCTCAGCGGGAAATTCTGATTCATGGCGTGGGTGCTGGCGCTGCTGCCGGTCGCGCTGCTCGCGCTCGGCTTTCCGTTCTTCCTCGCGCTGCTCGCCACCGCGGTGCTGGTGCTGGCGTTCTTCGTGGACATTCCCGCGACGGCGGTGCACCAGGTGATGTTCAGCAGCATCGACAAATACGCCTTGCTCGCGGTTCCGTTCTTCATTTTTGCCGGCGACCTGATGGGGCGCGGCGGCGTCTCGAAGCGCCTGGTTCGCTGGGTCACGTCGGTGATCGGCGGCATCCGGGGCAGCCTGCCCTTCACCTCGCTGGGAACCGCGGTGATCTTCAGCGCGATTTCGGGTTCGACGGCGGCCACGGTCGCCGCCGTCGGCGGCCTCACCTACCGGCGGTTGCGGGAGGCCGGGTACAACGAACGCTTTTCCTCGGGGCTGCTCATCTCGGCGGGCGCGATCGACAACCTCATTCCGCCGTCGATCGGCTTCATCCTGTATGGCACTGCCGCGGAGACGTCGATCGTGAAGCTGTTTGCCGCCGGCATCGTCCCGGGACTGGTGCTGGCAGGATTCTTCGCCCTCTACATCTACGCGTACGCGCTGCGCCGCGGTGACAGGGGCCTCGCGCCATTCCGACTGCGGGAGTTCCTGGCGGCAACGAGCTCCGGAATCTGGTCGATCGCGGCCCCCATTTTCGTTCTCGGCGGAATCTATGGCGGAATCTTTTCCCCCACGGAAGCCGCGGGCGTGGCGTGCGTCTATGCCATCCTCGTCGTCTGGTACGTGTACCGCGAACTCGGTCCGCGCGAGATCTTCGAGGCCGCCAGCCGGTCGATGTATCTCACCGCGCAGATCTTCGTGATCGTCGCCTGCGCCGGCGTCTATTCGTGGCTGCTGACGGTCAACGGCGCACCCCAGGCGCTGGCCGGATTCATCGAGCGCGTGCAGCTGCCGCCGTGGGCGGTCCTGTTGGCGATCAACGTGGCGCTGCTGCTGGTTGGCATGGTCCTCGACACGGCGTCTTCGATCCTGGTGCTTACGCCGCTGCTCGTTCCCATTGCGAAGGCAATCGGCGTCGATCCGGTGCACTTCGGCGTGATCCTGGTCATGAATCTGAGCATCGGCACGTTCACGCCGCCCTTCGGCATCAACATCTTTGTCGGGCAGGCCGTGTTCGGAGTTCCGGTATCGAGCATCTACCCCGGTCTGGTCCCGTTCATTGCTGCGGCAATCGCGGCGCTTGGCGTCGTGACTTACGTACCGCAGCTTTCGCTGGGAATCCTGCGCTTCCTGGGCTGAAGCGGTGCCCGTACTTCCGCTGTGCGAATCCGGGTAACATCCTCCTGCTGCGAAGTCCGGCGGTCGGCGCACAGCGGACGGATGTCCGGAGGAGGGAACCATGGACAAGCTGGAACTGCGAAAGCTGATCTCCGCCGTGAAGCGGGGCACGCTGTCGCGGCGGCGATTCGTGAAGGCGGTTGGCGCTTTCGGCTTGACCGCGCCGATGGCCACGCAGATCCTGACGTGGTCGGGACTCGCCCATGCGCAAACGCGCCATCCCTACAAGCCGACCAGGCGCGGCGGGGGCGGCGCCCTCAAGCTCCTGTGGTGGCAGGGGGCGACCCTGCTCAATCCGCACTTCGCCACCGGGACGAAAGACCAGGAGGGCTCGCGCATCTTCTACGAGCCGCTCGCCGCGTACGATAACGACGGCAACTTCGTGCCGATCCTCGCCGCGGAGATCCCGAGCGTGCAGAACGGCGGACTCGCGCCGGACGGCAAGTCCGTGGTCTGGAAGCTCAAGAAGGACGTGCACTGGCACGACGGCAGGCCGTTCACTGCCGATGATCTCGTTTTCAACTGGGAGTACGCGTCCGACCCGGCGACTGCGGCCATCACCATCGCCACCTACAGGGACATCAGGGTCGAGAAGCTCGACGGCCACACCGTCCGCGTCCTGTTCCAGAAACCGACCCCGTTCTGGGCGGAAGCGTTCTGCGGCACCCGCGGCATGATCATTCCCAAGCATCTGTTCGAACCCTACAGGGGCGCAAAGTCACGCGAGGCGCCCAATAACCTCAAGCCGGTGGGGACCGGCCCGTACCGTTTCGTCGATTTCAAGCCCGGCGACATGGTGCGCGGCCAGGCGAACATGAACTACCACGAGCCGAACCGGCCGTCCTTCGACACGATCGAGATGAAGGGCGGCGGCGACGCGGTGTCGGCGGCGCGCGCCGTGATCCAGACGGGCGAGTTCGACTATGCCTGGAACATGCAGGTGGAAGACGAGATCCTGCTGCGCCTGGAGAACGGCGGCAAGGGCCGCGCCGAAATCGTCGCCGGCGGCAACATCGAGCACATCCAGCTCAATGCGACGGACCCCTGGACCGAGGTCGACGGCGAGCGCTCGAGCCCGAAGACGAAGCACCCGCTGTTCAGCGACCCCGCGGTGCGCGAGGCGATGAACCTGCTCGTCGACCGCAAATCGGTGCAGGACCACATCTACGGCCGCACCGGCATCGCCACCGCGAACTTCCTCAACAATCCCGAGCGGTTCCGCTCGAAGAACACCCGCTACGAGTTCAACGTCGACAAGGCGAACCAGGTGCTCGAAGCCGCGGGCTGGAGGCGCGGCGCCGACGGCATCCGGGCGAAAGACGGCAGGAAGCTGAGGTTCGTCTACCAGACCTCGATCAACGCGCCGCGGCAGAAGACCCAGCAGATCATCAAGCAGGCGTGCCAGAAGGCCGGAATCGAGGTCGAGCTGAAGACGGTCATGGCCTCGGTGTACTTCTCCTCCGACGTCGCGAATCCGGACACCTACAGCAAGTTCTACTGCGACATGCAGATGTTCACGACCACCATGACGCAGCCCGATCCGCAGGTGTTCATGGAGCAGTTCACCACCGCCGAGGTCGCCGCCAAGCACAACAAGTGGCAGGGTCGCAACATCTCGCGCTGGCGCTCGGAGGAGTACGACAAGGCGTTCCAGGACGCGCAGAGCGAACTCGATCCGCTCAGGCGCGCTGCGCTCTTCATCCGCATGAACGAGCTGGTCGTCGGGAGCCGTTACATCATCCCGGTGGTGTTCCGCCCGCGCGTGTCGGCGCAATCGAACAAGCTGCGCGCGTCGCTGAGCGGCTGGGACAACGATCTCTGGCTGCTGAGGGACTGGTACCGCGAGGCGTGAGCGTCGGGTCCGGCCTGTCCGGCTGACCGATGGGCCCGTATCTCCTGCGGCGCCTGCTGATCGTGATCCCGAGCGTGATCGGGATCAGCATCGTGCTCTTCACGGTGCTCGCGCTAGCCCCCGGCGACCCGTTCGAGGAGCTCGCCACCAACCCGGCGGTGCCGCCCGAGGTGCGGGCGAACCTGCGCGCCCAGTTCGGGCTGGACGACCCGGTGGCGGTGCGCTACGTGCGCTGGTCGAGCGCCATGCTGCAGGGCGACTGGGGGTTCTCGTTTGCCAGCCGGGTGGACGTGGACGAGCTCATCCTGCAGCGCCTTCCGCCGACGCTGGTCGTGATCGGCTCCTCGATCGTGATCGCGCTCGCGATCGCGCTCGTGGTGGGCATCTATGCGGCGACGCGCCCGTACTCGCTCTTCGACCAGATCGCGAACACGCTCGCCTTCATCGGCTTTTCGCTGCCGACCTTCTTCACCGGAATTCTCTTCATCCTGCTGTTCAGCATCACGCTCGACTGGCTGCCGTTCGTCTATCGCGCCGACATCTCGGCCACCGGCTGGCGCTGGGCCTGGGAGCACGTCAGGCAGATGATCATGCCGGTGACGGTGCTGGCGCTGTTCCAGGCCGCGTCCTGGACGCGCTACGTGCGCGCCGCGGTGCTCGACGTGATCCGCCTCGACTACGTGACCACGGCGCGCTCGAAGGGTCTCGCCGAGCGCGTGGTGGTGCTGAAGCACGTGGTGCGCAACGCGCTCATTCCGGTGGTGACCCTGGTCGCGCTGCAGATGCCGACCGTGTTCGGCGGCGCGATCATCACCGAGCAGATCTTCCGCGTGCCCGGCATCGGCTCGCTCCTGATCTCGGCGATCCTCGCCAACGACACGCCGGTCATCATGGCGGTGACCTTCGTCTTTTCGTGCCTCGTGATTCTCTTCAACCTGCTCGCCGACATCATCTATGGCTGGCTCGACCCCCGCATCGCCTACCGTTAGCGCGGCCGCCGCGCCGGCGGGCAGGGCGAAGCCGGTCTCGCTCGGCATGGAGGCGTGGCGGCGGTTCCGGCGCCACCGTCTCGCGCTCGCGGGCGCGCTGATTCTCGGATTGATGACGCTCGCGGTCGTGTTCGGCCCCTGGCTCTGGCCGGTGCCCATCAACGAAATCGACTTCACCGCGCGGCTGCAGGGTCCTTCGTGGCGGCATCCGCTCGGCACCGACGATCTGGGGCAGGATCTGCTCGCGCGCATGCTCTACGGGGGGCGCATCTCGCTCGCGGTCGGGCTCGTCGCGATGCTGATCGCGGTGTTCGTGGGCGTCGTCATCGGCGCGATCGCCGGCATCTCGCGCGGCAGCGTCGATGCGGCGCTGATGTGGCTCACCGACCTCTTCCTTTCGCTGCCGCAGCTGCCGCTGCTGCTGCTCATCATCTACTTTTTCCGCGACTCGCTGAAGGCGATCGTCGGCGCGGAAGCCGGGGTCTTCATCCTGATCGTGGCCGTGATCGGCATCTTTCGCTGGATGCCGGTGGCGCGCCTCGTGCGCGCGCAGTTCCTGTCGCTGCGCGAGAAGGAGTTCGTCGAGGCCGCGCGCGCGCTCGGCGCGAGCGCCACGCGCCAGGTGGTGCGCCACATCCTGCCGAATTCGCTCGGGCCCGTGATCGTGGCGGCGACGATCGACGTTGCCGCCGCGATCATCTTCGAGTCGACGCTCTCCTTCCTCGGGCTGGGATTCCCGCCCGACATCCCGACCTGGGGACGGCTGCTCTACGACGCCAAGGACTACCTCGACTTCGCCGCGCACTGGGCGCTCTTTCCCGGCGGCGCGATCTTCCTCGCCGTGCTTTCGATCAACTACATCGGCGACGGGCTGCGCGATGCGCTCGATCCGCGCAGGGTGATGTAGCGCGCATATGGCGCAGCCGCTGCTCGCGATCGAGGGGCTGAAGACGCATTTCGCCACCGACGACGGCATGGTGCACGCCGTGGACGGCGTGGATCTGGCCGTCCACCGCGGAGAAACGCTCGGCGTGGTGGGCGAATCGGGCTGCGGCAAGACGGTCACTGCGCTCACGGTCGTGAAGCTGGTGGCGATGCCCCCGGGCCGGATCGTGGCGGGACGGATTCTCTGGCAGGGACGCGACCTCGTGCCGCTCGGGCCGGAGGAGATGCGCTCGATCCGCGCCCGCGAGATCGCGATCGTGTTCCAGGAGCCGATGACATCGCTCAACCCGGTCTACACGGTCGGCGAGCAGATCGCGGAGGTCGTCCGGCTGCACGAGCGGCTCGGCAAGCGCGCGGCGCTCGAAAAGACGATCGAGATGCTGAAGCTGGTGCACATCCCGCATCCGGAGCGGCGCGTGCACGACTACCCGCACCAGTTCTCGGGCGGCATGCGCCAGCGCGTCATGATCGCGATGGCGCTGTCCTGCAATCCGAAGCTGCTGATCGCCGATGAGCCCACCACCGCGCTCGACGTGACGATCCAGGCGCAGATCCTGGAGCTGCTCGCGGAGCTGAAGGAGAGGTTCGGCATGGCCGTGATGCTGATCACGCACGCCATGGGCGTGATCGCCGAGACCGCGCAGCGCGTGGTCGTGATGTACGCCGGCAAGGTAGTCGAGGAGGCTCCGGTCGCGGCGCTCTTCGCCGCGCCGCGCCACCCCTACACGCAGGGGCTGATCCGCTCGATCCCGCGGGTCGACACGGCCGCCACGGAAAGAAAGCGCCTCGAGGCGATCGCGGGCGTGGTGCCGAGCCTGCTCGATCCGCCGCCCGGCTGCCGCTTTGCGCCGCGTTGCCCCTTTGCGCGCGCTGCCTGCACCGAGGAGACGCCGCCGCTGCGCGAGCTCGGGCGCGGCCACAAGGTCGCCTGCGTGCTCTACTCGTGAGCCGATGACCCGGCCGCTGCTCGAAGTGAGGAACCTGGTGAAGCACTTCCCCGTGCAGACGGGGCTGCTCTCGCGCCAGGCGGAGCGCGTGCACGCCGTGGACGGCGTGAGCTTCCACGTCGAGGCGGGCGAAACGCTGGGGTTGGTGGGCGAGTCGGGCTGCGGCAAGTCCACCACCGGGCGCTGCATCCTGCGGCTCATCGAGCCGACTTCGGGCCAGGTCTGGTTCGACGGCAGGAACGTCACGGCGCTCGACGCGCGCTCGCTGCGCGCCCTGTGCCGCGAGATGCAGATCATCTTCCAGGATCCGTATGCCTCGCTCAACCCGCGCATGACCGTCGGCGCGATCATCGGCGAGGCGCTGATCATCCACGGCCTGACGAAGACGCGCGGCGAATTCGAGGCGCGGGTGGCGCAGCTGCTGGAGACGGTGGGGCTGCATCCACAGCACATGCGGCGCTATCCGCACGAATTCTCCGGAGGGCAGCGCCAGCGGATCGGCATTGCGCGCGCGCTCGCGGTTTCGCCCAGGCTGATCGTGTGCGACGAGCCGGTCTCGGCCCTGGACGTCTCGATCCAGGCGCAGGTGATCAACCTGCTGGAGGATCTGCAGGACACGTTCCGCCTGACCTACGTCTTCATCGCCCACGACCTGTCGGTGGTCGAGCACATCAGCACGCGCATCGCGGTGATGTACCTCGGCAGGATCGTCGAGGTCGCGCCGGCGCGCGAGCTCTACTCCGCGCCGCGCCATCCGTACACCGAGGCGCTGCTTTCCGCGGTCCCGGTCCCCGACCCAACCTTCAAGCGCAGGCGCATCGTGCTGCAGGGCGACGTGCCGAATCCGGTGCGCCCGCCCTCGGGATGCCACTTCCATCCCCGCTGCCCGCACGCGATGGAACGCTGCAGGCAGGAGACGCCGCTTCTGCGCGAGATCGCGCCCGGCCGGATGTCCGCCTGCCACCTGCACGGTTGATGGGAACGGCCGTCACGCAATCCGATGCCCGAACATCATCCAATCGAGCTATCGCCTCCCGACATCGCGCCGTACCGGCACGGCAACACCGGCATCGAGTACGTGCACGCGTTCGATTCGGGAACGCCTGGACCTGCGGTGATGCTGCAGGCGCTCACGCACGGCAACGAGTTCTGCGGCGCGCTGGCGCTTGACTATCTGTTGCGGGAAAGGATCGTGCCGCGGCGCGGCAAACTCACGCTCGCGTTCGCCAACGTCGCTGCCTACGCACGCTTCGATTTCGACGACCCGGACCGCTCGCGCTACATCGACGAGGATTACAACCGCGTCTGGGCGGACGAGGTGCTGTTGGGCCCGCGCGACTCGGCCGAACTGCGGCGCGCGCGCGAGCTGCGCCCGTTCGTGGACGCGGCCGACTGGCTGCTCGATCTGCATTCGATGCACGAGCCGTGCCGGCCGATCATGGTGTGCGCGAAAAGCGAACGGAGCGTCGCCCTCGCGCGGCGCATCGGTACGCCCGCGGACCTGCTGCTCGACACGGGCCACCCGGCGGGGCTGCGCATGATCGAGCGCGGGGCGTTCGGCGACCCGCGCGGTTCGCGCACCGCGGTGCTGATCGAGTGCGGCCAGCACTGGGAGCGTGGCGCGGCGGACGTCGCGATCGACACGGCGTTGCGCTTTCTCGCGGTGACGGGCGCCGTCGAGCAGTCATGGGCGAAACCCCGGCTGCGCCTCGCGCCGCCTTCCCGCCAGCGTCTCATCCGGGTCACCGAGCCCGTGGTGGCAAAGACGATGGGTTTCCGCTTCGCCGCGCAGTTCAGGGGCTTGGAGATCGTCCGGAACAAGGGGACGGTGGTCGCGCAGGACGGGGACGCGGTCTGGCGGACCCCCTACGACGACTGCGTGCTGGTCATGCCGTCGCTGCGCCAGCTCAGACCGGGCACGACCATGGTGCGCCTGGGACGCTACGTCGACTGATCCGCCCGCCCGTTCCCGACCCTCGTCGCGCTCGCATTACTTCCGCAGCTTTCCCCACAGCTCGTCCAGGCGCGCGTAGCGCCCGCAACCCGTGACGTAGAACTTGTACCGCGCCGGGTTCTTCATGTGGTAGCCCTGGTGGTAATCCTCGGCCGGCCAGAATTCGCCGGCCTGCACGATCGGCGTCAGGATCGCCCCCTTGAACGTTTTCAGCGTGCCGAACTTCGCCTTGGACGCTTCGGCGAGACGTTTCTGCTCGTCCGAGTGGTAGAAGATCGCCGGCCGGTACTGGCTGCCGTGATCGCAGAACTGCCGGTCGTTGTAGGTCGGGTCGTGATTGACCCAGAAGATGTCGAGCAGCTTCTCGTAGCTCACCTTGCTCGGATCGAATGTGACCTCCACCGCCTCGGTGTGGCCAGTCCTGCCCGCGGACACCTCCTGGTAGGTCGGTTTCTTCTTGTGGCCGCCGATGTAGCCCGAGGTAGTCGAAACCACGCCGGGAACCATGTCGAATGCTTCCTCGACGCACCAGAAACAGCCGCCGGCAAACGTGGCCTTGGCGACTGCTTGTTGCCCTTGGGCGAACGCGGGGGCCGCGAGCGCCGCGGCAAGCAGGGCGAAAATGATGGATTTCATCGCATCAGCTCCTTGAGGACGGCTTCGATGATCGGTTGGTCGCGCAGGCAGAGCCGGACATTACGCAGGGACGACGCGGGCTGGGAAGCAAACCAGCCGCGCACCGCGCCGACATAGGCGCGGGCGCAGATCTCCGCCGGAACCGCAAAGATGCCGCTCGAGACGGCCGGAAAGGACAGCGACGCCCAGCCGGCCTCGTGAGCGCAGCGGAACGCGGCCGCGAGCGCGCGCGCGAGCTTGGCTTCCTCGTCGCCTTCGCCGTGACGCGGCCCGACGGCGTGGATCACGCCCTTGAACGGAAGGTCCCCCGCCGTCGTGACGACGGCCGAGCCGGTCGGCAGCATTTCGCGCTCGCGCACGATGCGGTCGGACTCCAGCTGCAGTGCGGGGCCGGCGGCGCGAGAAATGATCCCCGCGACGCCGCCGCCGTGCGCGAGCATGCCGTTCGCGGCATTGACGATCGCCTCCACCGGCTCGGCGAGCAGGTTTCCCTCGACGACCTCGAACAGGCCGGCGGGCCCGAACCGGATTTCGTGCAGGATCGTCGCACCTGCCACGGCGGATCACGCGTAGCGCGGATAGCGCGGGTCGTACATCTGGGCGCGCACGTGGGCGAGCACGTTGCGCGGCCTGCGCCGCGCCGAAAGTCGGCTGCGGTACGCGACATCCGCGACCGCGGCCGCGATCCGGGCCGACACATCCCGGATCCGCTGCAGCGGCGGGTAGAGGCTCCCCTGCTCGAGATCGGCCCGCGTCACCTGGTCCGCGAGCGAGCGGGCCGCCGCGAGGAACATCTCGTCGCTGACTCGGCGTGCGCCGCTTGCCAGCACGCCCAGACCGACTCCCGGAAAGATGTACGAATTGTTGCCCTGGCGCGGCACGTAGGTGCGGCCCCCGAGCGTCACCGGGTCGAACGGGCTGCCGCAGGCGAACAGCGCGCGGCCGCCGGTCCAGCGATAGGCCTGTTCCGCGGTGCACTCCGACTTCGACGTCGGGTTCGAGAGCGCAAACACGATCGGATGCTCGTTGATCCGCGCCATCGCCTCGAGCACCGGCTGCGAAAACGTGCCGCCGACCGCGGCGACGCCGATGATCGCCGTCGGCCGGAGCCGCTCCACAGCGGCGACGAAATCCGGAATCGGAGCGTGCTCGTGCGCGTAGGGAATCTTGTGCTCGGCGAGGTCCTTGCGACCGGCGATCACCAGGCCGCGCGAATCGAACAGCCAGCAGCACTTGCGCGCCTCGGCTTCCGGCATCCCTTCGGCCCGCATTGCGGAGATCACGAGATCGCAGATCCCGGTGGCGGCCTCGCCCGCGCCGAGGCACAGGATCCGCTCCCCGCGCAGCGCGCTGCCCGTGACCTTGAGCGCCGAGAGCACGCCGGCGAGCGCAACCGCCGCGGTTCCCTGGATGTCGTCATTGAACGTGCAGATTCGGTCGCGATACTTGTGCAGCAGCCGGAACGCGTTGGTGTTGGCGAAATCCTCGAATTGGAGCAGCGAGCCGGGAAACACCTTTTGCGTCGCCTGGATCAGCTCTTCGACCAGCTCGTCGTACGGCCGGCCGCGCAGGCGCTTGCGCCGCAGACCGACGTAGAAGGGGTCGTTGCGCATCGGCTCGTTGTCGGTGCCGGAATCGAGCACGATGGGCAGGCAGCGGTGCGGGTGAACACCGGCGCACGCCGTGTACAGCGAAAGCTTGCCCACGGGGATCCCCATGCCGTGCGCGCCCAGGTCGCCCAGCCCGAGAATGCGCTCGCCGTCGGTGAGCACGATGATGCCGACGTCGCGATGCGGCCAGTTGCGCAGCACGGCCGCGATGTTGCCGCGGTCGTTGGCGCCGATGAAAAGCCCGCGCGTGCGCTGCAGGATGTTGCCGAATTTCTGGCACGCGAGCCCGACCGTGGGCGTGTAGATGAGCGGCATCATCTCGTCCGGATGGTCGCAGATGACGCGAAAGAACAGCGCCTCGTTGCGGTCGCGCAGCGCGTTCAGTTCGATGTATTTCTCGAGGTCGTTGCTCTTGCCGCGCAGCAGGATGAGAAAGCGTTCCGCCTGTTCCTCCTGGGTGTGCACATGGGGCGGCAGCAGCCCGCGCAAACCGAGCGCATTGCGTTCCTTTTCGGTGAACGCCATGCCCTTGTTGAGCAGCGGGTCGCGCAGCAGCGCGACTCCCCTGGGGACACGCGCGCGGCGCAGAGCGGCGGTGGACCTCGTCCTTGTCATGCAGTCCTCTCCTTCTGTGTCATGATACAACGCGATTCGCGCCACAAGGGGAGCACAACGGCATGAAGCTCGACATCTTCAATCACATTTTTCCGAAGAAGTTCTACGACCGGATGCTCAAGGTGGCGCCCAACGGCAAGGACATGCACCGGCGCGTACGCGAGATCCCCAGCATCGTGGACCTGGACGAGCGGTTCCGCATCATGGACCGTTTCGGTGACTACGCACAGGTGATCTGCCTCGGTTCGCCGCCGATCGAGGCGTTCGGGCCGCCGCCGCTCTCGACCGAGATGGCGCGCCTCGCGAACGACGGCATGGCGGAACTCGTGCACAGGCATCCGCAGCGCTTTCCGGCGTTCATCGCCTCGCTGCCGATGAACGATCCGCGCGGGCTGCTGCGCGAAGCGCGGCGCGCGGTCCGCGAACTGGGCGCGGTCGGCGTGCAGGTGTTCACGAACGTGCTCGGCCGTCCGCTGACCGCGCCCGAGACGCTGCCGCTGTTCGACCTGATGGCGAGGCTCGACCTGCCGATCTGGCTGCACCCGGCGCGCGGCGCCGACTTTCCCGACTACCGGAAGGAGAGCCGGAGCCACTACGAGATCTGGTGGACGTTCGGCTGGCCCTACGAGACCAGCGTCGCGATGGCGCACATCGTGTTCGCGGGGCTGTTCGACCGGCATCCGGACCTCAAGGTGATCACGCACCACATGGGCGGCATGATCCCGTACTTCGAGGGCCGCGTCGGTCCCGGCTGGGACCAGCTCGGCAAGCGCACCTCCGACATCGATTACGGCCGGCTGCTGAAAAAGCTCAGGAAGCGGCCGCTCGACTATTTCCGGCTGTTCTACGCCGATACCGCGCTGTTCGGCGCCTGGGAAGCGACCAAGTGCGGGCTGAAGTTCTTCGGCCCCGGGCGCGTGCTGTTCGCGTCCGACTCTCCGTTCGACCCGGAAAAGGGCTCGATGTACACGCGCACCACGATCGAGATCATCGACCGGCTCGACCTCTCGCCGGAGGAGCGTCACGCGATCTACGAAGGAAACGCGCGCCGCCTGCTCAAGCTTCCCTAGATCTTGCGCCCGATCAGCACGCCGATGAGCAGCCCGATTCCGGCTGCGATTCCCGCGGTCTGCCACGGATTTTCGTGCGCGTAGCGGTCGGTCGCAGCGGCGGCGGCCCTGGCACGCTCGACCGTGTCTTCCTCGAGTTCAACGACTCGCGCCTTGGCGCTTTGCAGGTTTGCCTCGAGACGCCCGCGGACCGCCTTCACGCGCTCGCCGGTTTCGTTCGCGGTGGCGCGGACGAGTTCCTCGACATCGGCGAGGACGACGCGCAGATCCTGGGCAAGCTTGTCGCGGGGGGAAACGACGGCATCATCCATGATGTACCCTTTCCTCGTTGGGGCACGCCCAGTATAGGCGCCTGCGGCCGGCGGTTATTGAGGCGCGTCAAGAAGCGTGCGCGCCTTTGCCGAGCGCGACACGCAGGCGAACACCGGTATGGCGGGCTATGCCGGGGGAGAGTTCGGGTGGGATAATTGCGACTTTTCGATTGAAAGTGTCAGCCAGCGCACGCGCGAGCGGCATCGTCCAGTTTTCCGTCGTCGTGCCGGTGCGCAACGAGGAGGGCAGCATTCGGACGCTGCTGGAGGAGATCCACGCGGCGCTCGCGGCGCGCTATGAATACGAGGTGATTTTCGTCGACGACGGAAGCCGGGACGGCACGCCGCGCCTCCTTCGCGAGGCGCTCGAGCGCGATCCGCGGCTGCGGGTGCTGAGCCACCGCCAGGCGTGCGGACAGAGCGCGGCGCTCCTGACGGGAGTGCGCGCCGCCCGGGGCGGGTGGATCGCGACGCTCGATGGCGACGGTCAGAACGATCCCGCGGATCTGCCGAAACTGATCGCCGCGCGGGACGATCCGGCGCAGCCGGCGAATCTGAAGCTCGTGACCGGCCGTCGCACCTCGCGTCGCGACAGCGCGCTGAAACGGCTTTCCTCGCGCATCGCCAATGCCGTGCGGTCGCGGCTCCTGCGCGACGCGACGCCGGATACCGGTTGCGGGCTCAAGCTGATCGAGCGGGCCGCCTATCTCGAGCTGCCGTTCTTCGACCACATGCATCGGTTCCTTCCCGCGCTCGTGCAGCGCAATGGCGGCGCCACGCTGTCGGTCCCGGTGCGCCATCGGCCGCGTCTCGCCGGACGCTCGAACTACGGCGTTCACGACCGCCTCTGGGTGGGCATGGTCGATCTCGCGGCCGTCCTGTGGCTGCAGCGGCGCATGAAGCGCCCGGAAACGACCGAAGTGTCCCGCCCATGAAGGCGCGCGCCCTGCTTTCCGGTTTTGCGCTGCTCGCGACGCTGGTCACGGTCGCCTACTTCATCCAGCTCGGCGTCGCCGCCGATCTGCTCAGCGAATCGTGGGTCGATCGTTCGGTTCGCGGCAAGGGGATTCCAGGCGAGCTGCTGTTCCTGTGCGTCGGAGGTCTGGCAACCGCGCTCGCGCTGCCGCGCCACGTGGTGAGTTTCCTGGGCGGCTACGCGTTCGGCGCCGGCCTGGGCACGCTGCTTGCGCTTGCTGCCACCGTCATCGGCTGCGCGCTGTCGTTCTTCTACGCGCGCGTGATCGGCCGGCCGCTCGTGAGCGCGCGGCTTGGAGCGCGCGTGAAGCGGGTCGAGGACTTCCTCGCTTGCCACCCCTTCTGGATGACGCTGCTCATCCGGCTCCTTCCGGTGGGCAACAATTTCGCCACCAATCTCGCCGCGGGCGTGTCCAGGGTCCACGCGCGGCCGTTCCTGCTTGGCTCGCTCGCCGGCTACGTTCCGCAGACGCTCGTCTTTGCGCTCGCCGGGAGCGGCGTGGAGCTGGGCGCCGTTCCCCGAATCGCCATCGCGGTGCTGCTCTTCGCGGTCTCCGGCGTCATCGGGGTCCGGCTCTATCGCCGATTTCGTCACGGCAGGACGCTCGGCGCCGACGTTGACGAGGCGCTCGAGGGTCCTGCGATTCCGGCCGACGGTTCGCTGCGCCCTTGATGCGCGAGCTGGCGCGCGATCGCTGGCTGGTCGTGCTGGTGCTTGCCTGGGCGGCGTTTTCGGTCGCCTCGATCTGGCTGCGGCCGCTGTGGCCGGTGGACGAGACGCGTTATGCGAGCGTCGCATGGGAAATGTGGTTGCGCGGCGATTTTCTCGTGCCCCATGTCAACGGCGAGCCGTACAGCCACAAGCCGCCGCTGCTGTTCTGGCTGATGCATCTCGGCTGGGCGGTTTTCGGCGTCAGTGAATGGTGGCCGCGGCTGCTCGCGCCGCTGTGCGCGTTTGCCGCGCTGCTCCTGCTGCAGTACCTGGCGCGCCTGCTCTGGCCCGCGGAGCGCGCCGTCGGCGTGGCCGCAGCCTGGGTTCTGTTCGGCACGCTCCTCTTTGCCGCGTTCGTCACGCTCACCATGTTCGATCTGCTCCTGATGCTGTGCGTGATGATCGGGGCGGTTGGCATGGTCCGCGCTTCGCGCGGCGAGCCACGTGCCGGGTTTCTCTGGCTCGGGGCGGCGCTCGGCCTCGGCGTCCTCGCCAAGGGACCGGTGGTGCTTCTGCACGTGCTTCCGGTTGCTCTGGCCGCGCCCTGGTGGGCCGCCGCCGCAAGGACTGCGCCCGCGCGCTGGTACCCGGGCCTGCTCGCCGCTGTCGTCCTGGGTGCGGCAATTGCGCTCGCGTGGGCGCTTCCGGCCGGCCATTTCGGCGGTGAAGAATACCGGCGCGCGATCTTCTGGGGCCAGACCGCGGGCCGCGTCGCCGAATCGTTCGCGCACCGCGCGCCGTGGTGGTATTACCTGCCGCTGCTCCCGCTGGTTCTCTTTCCGTGGCTGCTCTGGCCGGCGCTGTGGCGCGGGCTGCGCGCGGTCGAATTCGGCGCCGGGAATTCCGGCGCGCGCTTTCTCGCCGCGTGGATCGTGCTGACGCTCGCCGCGTTCTCGTTCGTCAGCGGCAAGCAGGCGAAGTACCTGCTGCCGATGCTTCCTGCGTTTGCGCTCCTTGCCGGATACGCGCTGACGCGGCCGATGGCGCCCGCGCGCGGCTGGGAGATGCTTCCGCCGGCGATCGCCTATCTCGCTATACCCGCGGTTCTCGGCCTGGCGAGGGCGCGTCCCGAAGCGCTCGAACTTCCCGAGTGGTCCGCACTGCTGCCCGTCTGGACGATCGCGGCATCGGCGCTCGCGTTTCCGGCGCTGCTCGCGTTCGCGCGCCGAGCGACCGTGGCGCAGGCGCGTGCGCTCGGCTTTGCGACATTCGGAACGATCCTCGTGATCGGCGCGGGCGTAGTGCCTTCGATCGTGCGCTACGGCGACCCGCGTCCCGCGGCCGAACACCTCGCGGAGTTGCAGCGCCTTGGCATTCCCTTGGCGCACCTCGGCAAGTATCACGCCCAGTACAACTTCGTCGGCAGGCTGCGCACGCCGATCGAAATCCTCGATCAGCCCGAACTCGCGCCCTGGGTCGCGGCGCATCCCGCGGGGCAGGTCATCGTGGTCGAGCGCAAGCGCTACGCGCGCGACGGTCCGGGCCCCGGGTATGAAAGCCCATTTCGCGGCGCGTGGGTTCAGGTCTGGGCGGGGGAGGCGCTCCTCGCCGCGCGCGAAAAACCGCGCTAGCCGCTACGCGACGCTGCCGTAGCTCGGATCGAACGACCCCGCGGGAGGCTTGAGCCCTGCGAGCCGGCAGCCCTGCGCCACCGGGCCGCGCGGAAACAGCATGTAGAGGTACTTCATGCCGCCCTTGTGATGGAACTTCTCCTCGAGCGCGTCGTGCAGCGCGCGCCGCCGGATCTCCTTGCCCTCGTGGCGCGCGAAGTATTCCTGCAGCGCGCGCAGCGTCTCCCAGTGGTCCTCGCCGAGCTCCAGCCCTTCGCTGCGCGCCAGCGCGAGCGCGTCATCCGGCGTCCAGTCCGGCGGCGCGAAGCGAAACCGCGGGTCCACGGACCCCGACCCGGTTCGCGGGGCGATGCCTACGCCACGCTGCCGAAACCGCGGTCGATGGCGCCCGGCGGGGGCCTGAGACCCGCCAGCCGGCAGCCTTGCGCGATCGGGCCGCCGGGCAGCAGGCGGTACAGGTACTTCATTCCGCCCTTGTGGTGGAACTTCTCCTCGAGCGCGTCGCTGAGATCGCGCAGGTTGATCGCGGCATTGCCCTGGTTCCTGGCGAAATACTCCTGCAGTGCCCGCACCGTCTCCCAATGATCCTCGCCGAGTTCGAGGTTTTCCTGCCTGGCGACGGAGCGCGCCGCGTCGGGCGTCCATTCCGGGGGCGCGAAACGGAATTTCGGATCCGGCGCGCCCTTCGCGCCCATGATCGATTCGGTGGGTCCGGGCATGGTCCTCTCCTTGTATGGAGTGCCGGCAAGCTTACTCTGACGCCACGCGGTCGTGGTAGCGGACGCGGTACAGAAGCCGGCGCCGCGCATCCGAGTCGCTGAACGCGCGGCGGTCGTGCAGCACGTTGTTGCAGACCAGGCCCCATCCCGGTTTGAGCGCGGCGCGAAAAGCCCAGCGCGCCGCGGCGCCCGCGAGGAGCCCTTCCAGCGCGCGCACGGCCGACCCGGTCGCGCGATCGTCCTTCCACTGAATGCTCCGGCTGCGCGCGGTGTAGCGCATGTGCAGGTGGCCTTCGGGATCGACCGAAAACACCGGTCCGCCTTGCGCCGGCCGGTCCTGCGCGCCTTCTTCGCCGCGCGCCGGAATCGTCATCGCGTCGCCGGCCATGAGCGCGCGAACATGCTCGGGGTCCTCGTCGCGCAGCAGGATGTAGATGATCTCCGGATCGAGCAGGCCGTTCTCGCCGCCGCTTTGCGCCTCCTCGACGCAGTGGAGCAGGAAGGCGCGGATCGCGCGCCCGGGCGGATTGTAATAGCCGTCGGTGTGCCACCGGATCGCGCGGTTCGTATACGGAATGAACTCGGCGCGCTTTCCCCCCGCGGCCACCGCGATCGGGCTGATGCCGTCGTCGTCGGCGAGGTAATTGGCGTCCATGCGGGAAAGGCCGAGCTGCAGGCCGAGCTGCCGCGGGATTTCCTTGTCCGGATCCCGCCCCAGGGTGCTTGCGTACAGCGCCATGTTGGCGCGCGCGCAGCGTTCGAGCAACGCGCCGCGCTCGGACTCGGCGAGGCGCCGCGGATCGCGCACCTCGACGACGAGCTCCTCGAGCCTGCCCGGATGTCCAGCCAGTTTTGTTGCGCGCCACCTTGCATACGCCTCGCTCGCGCCGAGGTCGAGCGCGCGACCGGCGGCGGTCATGCCGATTTCTTGGCGCGCGGGTAAAAGCCGTCGAGGGTTCGCTTGAGCGTGCCCAGCGCTTCGGGCGCCTGGATGTCCATGATCTGATCGGCGACCCACGGCTTGTCCGAGTCCAGCATCAACTCGCGGACCGCGAGGCCAAGATAGCGCAGCAGGGGAAAACTGGGCTTGTCCGGGGCGCACTCGAAAGTCGAGTAGTCCTCGGCCCGCCGGTTCACGAGGTCGATGAAATTGGCGCGGTAGTCGAACCCGTCCTCGCCCACCATCTCGCGGATGTTGTCGCGCATGATTTCCGCCAGCCGCCGGCCCGCCGACTGGATGAGCTGGGCGCGCTCTTCGTCGCTCACGCGGCGGTAGACCATGCGGTCGCTCATGTGCAGCAGGAATGCGGCCACCTCGCCGAGAACGCGGATCCCCCGCTCGGGCGTGACGATGTCGCAGTCGGCCTTGGACAGGTTCGACACCGTGTTGTCCGCGAGCCGCCAGATCGTCGAGGCGAGCACCGAGGCGACCTCGGCCGCGGAACGGCCGCCGGCATTCTTGAACCAGACCGTCTTGACCCGCAGCGCCATCACTTCTTGCGGATGAAGAATTCGTGCACGTTGCGCGCCGAGGCGCGCGCCGCGACCAGTTCGAGCCCGGTCGATTTGGTCCACGCGCGGACGTCGTCGGGCGAGCCGGGGCAGCTCGAGATGAGCTGCAGGATTTCGCCGCTCTTCATCCCGTCGAGCAGTTTTTTCGCCTCGACGATCGGACCCGGGCAGGACACGCCGCGGATGTCGAGCACGACGTTTGCCTTGAGCGGCGCGCTGTGGCCCTTGCGAAGGTAGTAATGGATGCGCCGTCCTTCGCCCTTTTCGGTGCCGATCAACTCGTGATCGGTGTGGTTGACCCAGGCCGAGACGTCGTCGAACGTGCCCGGGCAGTCGGACACGAGCAGCAGAACCTGCCCGGCATCGAGGTCGTCGAGAACCCGCTTGGCGCCCAGCAGCGGGGCCGGGCAGGTGAGGCCCGTCAAGTCGAGCGTGACGGTCGGTTTGGTCGCCAGGTTCTGGCTCATCAGCGTCTGCACCGCATGTTCACGACTCAGTATCCGCCTTTGCCGTAGGGCTTGGGAAGCCCCGCGATCTTCGCGGCCTGTCTGGCAGGGCCTGCCGGAAAGAGACCGTACAAGTACTTGCTGTCGCTGCCCGGCCGCACGCTCTCGGCAAATTCCTTCAGCATGTTGCGGAAGTTGGGCGTGTGCCCATGCTCGCGGTACTGCTCGCGCATGAAGCGGATCACCTCCCAGTGCGCGCCGGTGAGCGCGATGCCTTCGGCCTGCGCGATGACCGGAGGCGCGTCGTCGCTGTAGTTCGGCTCGAGCAGGTAGCCTTCGTCGTCGGTTGCGTGCTCGGCGCCGTCGATGACATATGCCATGGTTCCGTTCTCCTCTCAGGTATTCCTTGCCGTTCTGCGTTCGTGCTCCAGCTCTTCGCTGCCGACCGCGGCGATGAACCGGTGCCCCAGGAACACGCCAAAGCCGAGCTTGCGGTGCGCCCCGAGCCCTGCCGCCTGCAGCGCGAGCGAGACGCGGGGCGGCAGCGCGGCGAGCATCAGGCTGAATCCGGTCAGCGTGCCGCCCGGCCCGCGCGTGCTCGAGCGCCGGCCGACGATGAACTCGGCGTGGATCCCGAGCTCGCCGAGCTGGCGCGCGACCTGGGCGACGAATTCCCTTTCGTCCGTCGCTTCCGCGGCGACCCGGTGCGAGTACAGCGTTGCGTGCGCGGCAAGCGGGCGCGAGGCCGCCTTGCCAAGGTGCAACGCCTCGCCCGCGACTTCGAGCCGCCGCCCGCAAAGCTCGAGCGCCGCCGCGATGCGCGCCTCGGGCAGGCGCATCAGCAGTCGGCTGCGGCGATTGAGGAGCAGAAAGTCGCCGCTCGCCGCCGCGCGCACCGGCAGCACGGCGAGCGCCTGTTCTCCGGCGAGCCACGGCGCCGCCCGCTCGAGCGCCTGCCAAAGCGCGAACGAGTGATCCCGCGCCAGCCGCCCCCCCGAAACCGCGAACGAGAGCTCCATGCACGGCGGCCGGTCCGGTTCGATGACGGTCCCCCTAGCGCCCGGCCGGCTGCTCTCGTGCCCAGGCGAGCATCGCCTCGCCCCAGCGCCGCGCCGTGCCGGCGTCGATGTCGAAAACGGTAAAGCGCTTGCCCTCGCGGATGCGCAGCCGCAATAGCGCCATTCCGCCCTCGGCGTGCAGGATCTCTTGCAACTCGATTCCCTGGCCGCCGAGCGGCACGATGAACTTGTCCAGCGACTTCAGCGCGGCCATCGCAAATCCTTCTCACCGCGGCGCGGCGTGATCGACCGGAGATTGAAACGGCTGGCGCGCGCCCTGCCTATTCCCCGGTAGGCGAGCGGCCCATAACCCATGTGGGGTATGCCGCATACCCACCGGGGAGCTACCGGGATCGGCCCGGCCCGGCTACAGTCCGATGCATTGCCGCGCGCCCGAGGGTCGCCGGCTTCACCGGAGGAGGATCCATGGCGAAAAAGCAGCACGAAACCCCTTTGCTCGACCAACTGGAGTCGGGCCGCTGGCCCAGTTTCGTCACGGGGCTCAAGCGCCTGGCGAAGGACAACGACATGATGGTCGACCTCCTCGGCCAGCTCGAGGCCTCGTACCGCACGCGCAAGGGCTACTGGAAGGGCGGTACGGTGGGGGTGTTCGGCTACGGCGGCGGCGTGATCCCGCGCTTCACCGAGCTCAAGGACGAAAACGAGAAGCCGGTGTATCCGGCCGCCGCGGAGTTCCACACGCTGCGGGTGCAGCCCCCGGCTGGAATGCACTATGACACCAGGACCCTGCGCAAGCTCTGCGACATCTGGGAAGAGCACGGCTCGGGCCTGATCGCGTTCCACGGCCAGTCCGGCGACATCATGTTCCAGGGCGTGCGGAGCGACAAGGTGCAGGACGCGTTCAATGCCCTGAACGAATTCGGCTTCGACCTGGGCGGGGCGGGGCCCGCGCTGCGCACCTCGATGGCCTGCGTGGGGTCGTCGCGCTGCGAGGTTTCCTGCTACGACGAGGCGCGCGCGCTGCGCGAGGTGATCAATTCCAACCTCGACGACATGCACCGCCCCGCGCTGCCGTACAAGTTCAAGTTCAAGTTCTCCGGCTGCGGCAACGATTGCGTCAACGCAATCCAGCGCTCGGACTTCGCCGTGATCGGCACCTGGCGCGACAACATGCAGGTGAACAACGAGTACGCGCGCAAGTACTTCGCCGAGCACGGCATGACGGACCTCGTCAACGACGTGGTGACGCGCTGCCCCACGAAGGCGATCCAGGTGGTGAAGAAGGACGCCGTGAAGGCCGGCCCGCACCACTCGGTGGCCGAGCTCGACGACGAGCTGCGGCTCGTCGTCGACAACAAGGACTGCGTGCGTTGCGTGCACTGCATCAACGTGATCCGCGGCGGGCTTCTGCCCGGCAGACAGCGCGGCGCATCGATCCTGGTGGGCGGCAAGGGCGTGCTCAAGATCGGCGCCACGATGGGCACGGTGGTGGTGCCGTTCCTCAAGCTCGAAACCGACGAGGATTTCGAGAAGCTGAAGGAGATCGCGCGCTCGGTGCTCGATTTCTTCGCCGAGAACGCGCTCGAGCACGAGCGCGTCGGCGAGACGATCGACCGCATCGGACTGGTGAACTTCCTCGAGGCGCTCGATCTGCCGATCGACCCGAACATGATCGCCGAGCCGCGCAACAACCCCTACGTGCGGACCGACGACTGGGACGTGCAGGTCGCCAAGTGGGAAGAACGCAAGAAGAGCGCCGCCTGAGCGGCGCCGCAACCGTCTAGCGGAGAAAGCGATGGCCCAAGCCCAGCAGAGACAACCGATCGAGAGCGGCGCGCCGGACCCGATGCCGCTCATGCATCCGCTGATGCGCAAGAACTACGGCCAGTGGATCTACCACGATCATCCGCGCCCGGGCGTCCTCATGCACCGGGCGAAGAACGGCGACGAAATCTGGACCGTCAAGGCCGGCACGCAGCGCCAGATGGACGTGTACACCATCCGCAAGCTGTGCGACATCGCCGACCAGTTTGCCGACGGCCACGTGCGCTTCACCGCGCGCTCCAACATCGAGTTCATGCTCGCCGATCCCGCCCGGGTCGAGCCGCTCATCGGCGCGCTCACCGAGGCCGGCTTCCCGGTCGGCGGCAC
>Ga0114945_10000151_pt1 | contig 41388 bp, 28 predicted proteins | sample OV2TP3_FD_87194 | JGI IMG/M metagenome (GOLD analysis project Ga0114945, IMG submission 87194) | Hot spring microbial communities from Beatty, Nevada to study Microbial Dark Matter (Phase II) - OV2 TP3 | ecosystem: Environmental > Aquatic > Thermal springs > Hot (42-90C) | place: USA: Beatty... | reverse complement strand
CCCGGTAGTCTCCGGGGCAGTGGAAGAGGGTGGCCCCACCGTTTCCACGGTTGAGCACATGGTAGGTAAGACCAGGGATCTCGCTGCGAGCGCGGCGTGGCATCATAACCTTAGACACCTGAACCCCCCAAAAGTTAAAAAATGGGGACAGTCCCCATTTTTTGCCTCCCAGTCCCCACTATTTGACCCGCTGTTTTGCACCTGACACCGATTCTTGCTAGCATCTCTCCCGTGAAAGGGCTCACCGCCATCGGCTGGGCCGCGGTCGCGGCGCTCTGCGCGGCCGGGTTCGGCGTCGTTACCGGCCTGTTCAACCCCGGTGAAAAGGTCAATGGGCTGTGGCTGGTGGTAGCTTCGGCCTGCTTTTACGTCCTGGCATACCGGTTCTACGGCCGCTTTCTTGCGCGGCGCGTGCTCGAGCTGGACGACCGGCGCCTCACGCCGGCCCACCGCCTCAACGACGGCGCCAACTTCCAGCCCACCAACCGCTGGGTCCTCTTCGGCCACCATTTCGCGGCGATCGCGGGCGCGGGCCCGCTGCTCGGCCCCGTGCTGGCCGCGCAGTTCGGCTTTCTCCCGGGATTCCTCTGGCTGGTCATCGGTGCGGTGCTGGCCGGGGCGGTCCAGGACTTCGTCATCCTCGTCGCCTCGGTGCGCCGCAACGGCCGGTCTCTGCCGCAGATCGCGCGGGACGAGATCGGCGCGGTCACGGGCCTGGCGACGGCCGTCGCCGTGCTCTTCATCGTCGTCGTCGCGCTCGCCGGGCTCGGCCTCGCCGTCGTCAACGCGCTCTACCATAATCCCTGGGGCGCGTTCACGCTGGCCATGACCGTGCCCATCGCCTTCTTCATGGGGTTCTATCTCCAGCGCTGGCGGCCGGGACGGGTGGGCGAAGTGTCAGCGATCGGCGTGGCGCTGCTGGTGGCGGCGGTCGTCGCCGGCCGGGCCGTGGCGCAGTCCCCCTTGGCGGCCTGGTTCGACGTGGAGCGCGACACCCTCGTCTGGCTCCTGGCGGGGTACGGGTTCCTCGCGTCCGTGCTGCCGGTCTGGATGCTGCTGGTCCCGCGGGACTACCTCTCCAGCTTCATGAAGGTGAGCGTCGTCGCCCTGCTGGGCGTCGGCGTGATCGTGATGGCGCCGACGATCGAGATGCCCCGCGTGACCGGCTTCATCGCCGGTGGCGGGCCGATCATTCCCGGGCCGATCTTTCCCTTCGTCTTCATCACAATCGCCTGCGGCGCGATCTCCGGGTTCCACTCGCTGGTGGCTTCCGGCACGACGCCCAAGATGATCGACCGGGAATCCCACGCGGTGGTCGGCTACGGCGCCATGCTGATGGAGAGCTTCGTGGGCGTGGTCGCACTCATTGCGGCCTCGATCCTCGCGCCGGGGGACTACTTCGCGATCAACACCAAGCTGTCGGCGGACGCCTTGGGCGCGCTTGGGTACCCGGTGGCGCAGATCCAGGAGCTGTCCCGCCTGGTGGAGCAGGAGGTGATGGGGCGCCCCGGCGGCGCGGTGTCCCTGGCGGTCGGGATGGCCGCGATTTTCTCGGCCCTGCCGGGCATGGCCGGGCTCATGGCTTACTGGTACCAGTTCGCGCTGCTGTTCGAGGCCCTGTTTATTCTGACAACCATCGACGCCGGCACGCGCGTGGCGCGCTACCTGGTGCAGGAACTGGGCGGCACAATCTACGCACCGCTTCGCGTCATCAACTGGATGCCCGGCGCCATCGGCGCGAGCCTGCTCGTCGTGGGGGGCTGGGGCTATCTGCTGGCCACCGGGACGGTGTCGACCATCTGGCCGATGTTCGGGGCGGCCAACCAACTGCTGGGCATGCTGGCGCTGTGCGTGGGCACGACGGTGCTGATCAAGATGGGCAAGGCGCGGTATCTCTGGGTCACGGCAGTGCCGATGGTCTTCGTCGGCGTCGTCACGTTGACGAGCGCGTACGAGCTGATGGTCCTGTTCGCGGGAAAAGGCGCCGCGGCAGCCGGCCGGGAAGCATTTGCGTACTGGTTGGATGCGGCGCTGGTCGGCATCGTGGGGGCGCTGGCGGTGGTCATCCTGGCGGACTCGCTCGCCAAATGGTACGGGTTCGTGATTCAGAAAAAACCGTATACATCCAGCGAGATACCGGCCGAAGGCGGCATCAACATCCCTACGGGCCCGTGCTGCTAAGGGCATGGACCCGGAAAATGGGGACTGTCCCCATTTTCCTTAGAGGGCATCAAGATTCCCGCCGGGCCGTGCTGCTGAAGGCAAAACCGCCTACGTCATTTTTCTTTTGACTTCAACGTCGGTTTTAAGTATTCTCCCCCTGGTTTCGATTCACAACCGGGGCCATCACTTCTTGCTGTTTCAATTGCCGTAACCGTGCGAAAAAGAGGGACTATGGAACCGAGAAGGCCGGGATGGGAGATTGCGGTCTGGGCGTGCGTCTTGATTGGGCTTACGGGAGCGCCGGCTGTGCAGGCGCAGATTCCTCCAGAGCGCCGACCGGACGTCCTCCTGGAGCAGCAGCGGAAAGCCGAGGAAGAGAAGAAGAAGCGAGAGGAGATCACCCAACCCAAGGCCCCTCCTGAGATCGACAAGCCGGCCCGCCCCCGCGCTCCGAGGGGCGAAGGGGCCAGAGTGAAGGTCACTGAGTTCAGGCTGAGCGGCCACACCGTGTTCAAGACCGCCGAACTGCTGAAGGTGGTCGCCCCGGCCATCGGCAAGGAGCTGACCGTCCGCGAGCTGGCGGAGGTGGCCGACAAGATCGCCGAATACTATGCGGGCAAGGGGTACATCCTGGCGCAGGCCTACCTCCCGCCACAGCAAATCCGCGGCGGGGTCATCGAGGTCGCGATCCTCGAAGGCAATATCGGCAAAATCAACATCACAGGGAACGAAAAGTACAAAACCCATACGATCGAACGGTATTTGGAACCGGTCACCGTCGCGAAAGTCATCCACGAGGGCACGCTGGAGACGGTGCTGAACGAGCTCAATGATTTGCCGGGGTTGCGGACGCGGGCCGACCTGAAGCCCGGCGAGAAGCGCGGCTTGACGGACCTGAACCTGAGGGTCAGGGAGCGGCTGCCCCATACCCTGCTCATGGAAGTCGACAACTACGGGTCGCGCCTGACCGGCCCCTGGCGGTACGGCGCCGAGCTGGGGATCGGGAACACCATCCATGGGGTCGGCGATGACCTGAGGATGAAAGTGTCGAAGTCCGACGACAATCTCTTTTTCAGCAACATAGACTATGTGATTCCCTATAAGCACTTCGGGACCAAACTGAAGCTCAGTTGGATCCACTCCGAGAACGTCATCGGTGAGGAGTTCGCCTCGATCCGTCCGGTCGGGCGGGCGGACATCCTGTCAGCGGAGCTCCTCCAGACGATTACCCGGACCGGCAGCCTGAGCCTGACGGTATTCGCCGGGTTCGACTATAAGACGGTGCGGAGCATCTTTTCCAACCCGCCATTCAACACCACGCCGATCACCAAAGACGAGCTGCGGATTTTCCGATTGGGTTTCCGGGGAGATTACCGAGACCGATTCCTGGGACGGAACTATTTCGGGTTGACGTGGCACTACGGCGTGGATTTCTGGGGGGCATCCCGGCAGAACGGCCTGCAGACGAGCTTCCAGCTTGTGAGTGGGGGCGTCACTCAAGGCGCCGGGCCCGGCACGTGGAGCAAGGGCACGCTCGACTTTGCCCGCTACCAATCGCTCGGCCTCCCGTTCATTCAAAAGGTGCCGGTCGTGGCCAAGGTCCTGAACGACAGCTACTTGGTCATCCGGGCGGTCGGCCAGATCTCCAGCGATCGGCTGCTGTCGCCGGAGCGGTTCACGATCGGCGGCTATTACACGGTCAGGGGCTATCCGATCGCCGAGCGCATCGGCGACCACGGGTACGCGGCGACGGCCGAGATGGTGGTGCCCGTGCCGTCTTCCGCAAACATCCCGTTCACCAGCCGGACCTGGAAAGAGACGTTCCAGGTTGCGGCCTTCATCGACCATGCGGGGGTGTACGTCTCGCGGTTCACCCAGCCCACGGGGGTGACGGGTCCGCAACCGCAGGACTATCTCACGGGCGCGGGCGGGGGCTTGCGCATCAGTCTTCCGTTCGGGGTTCCGCAACCGGTGGACAGGGGCGTGCTGTCCCTCAAGATCGACTGGGCGACCGCCATCGGGCGCCCCAGGCCGAGCAGCCGGGACCAGGGCATCAGTTTGAATGATGTGTATGGGGACGGCGCCGCCGGCGTCCTGTACGTCAGCGCCTCCCTCCGGTTCTAGAAAAATGGGGACAGTCCCCATTTTTAGGTGAGGGGCGCCCCAGAAAATGGGGACTGTCCCCATTTTCCATGCGGCTAGCCGGATTTGTCGCGATTTGTCATAAAGTATCGTGAGTTATTGCGGCAATCGAGGAGTACAATTTCTTTTCATGGTTTCTGGTCTTTTAATGCGCCTTTTGCCGGCCAGGCCGACTGGGACGGCATCATGCCGGGGTTAGGGGAGGATTCCAATGAGCGGACGTAAAGCCAAAGCACAGCGCCGGGAGATTCGGGGGAGAGCGCAAGAGAATCCCCTGGTGAGGGTGAGCTGGAAGCAGGGAGTCGCCGCCGCGGGTCTGGCGGCCGGCGCGTTGGCGCCGGTCACCGCCTATGCCCTGCCGGAAGGGGGCACGGTCGCCGCCGGTTCCGCCGTCGTCAGCACCCCCACCGCCACCTCCATGCGCGTGGATCAGGCCACCCAGAGCCTGATCATGGACTGGATGCGGTTCAACATCGCGTCCAACGAATCCGTCCGTTTCCAGCAGCCCAACGCCGCCGCCATCGCCCTGAACCGCGTGTCCGGCAACGAGGCGAGCGCCATCTATGGGTCCCTCTCCGCCAACGGGCGGCTCTTCCTGGTCAACCCCAGCGGCATCCTGTTCGGGGCCGGTTCGCGCGTCGACGTGGGTGGGCTCACCGCCAGCACCATGAACATCACGAACGCGGACTTCCTGGCCGGGAATTACCGCTTCTTCCAAGACCCGAATCACGCCAACGCCGCGGTCGTGAACCAGGGGACAATCAACATCGGCCCGCACGGCTACGCGGCCTTTTTGGGCGCCGGCGTGCGCAACGAGGGCGTCGTACAGGCCAATCTCGGGTCCGTCGTCCTGGCGTCCGGCTCGGGCGTCACACTGGACATGCGCGGGGACGACCTGATCGGGTTCGTCGTGACCGACGCCGTCTCCGGCGGCGTGGTCGGTCCCAGCGGCGAGAGCCTCGCCTCCTACGTCTCCAATTCCGGCACGCTGCAGGCCGACGGCGGCATGGTCGCGCTGTCCGCCAGGGCGGCGAGCGACGTCATCAAGTCGGTGGTCAATACCGACGGGATCATCCGGGCGAACACCTTCGAGGAGCGCAACGGCGAGATCTACCTCACGGGCGGCGATCAAGGGATCGTCAGCGTCTCCGGCACCGTGGACGCGTCCGGCACGGGCGCCGGCCAGACCGGCGGCACGGTGCAGGCCACGGGGCAGTACGTCGGCCTGTTCGGCGGGCATATTAATGTTAGCGGCGACGCCGGCGGCGGGACGGCCCTGGTCGGCGGCGACTTGCAGGGCAAGAACCCGGACGTGCAGAACGCGTTCCGGACCTATGTAAGCCCTGATTCGACTATTAATGCCGACGCCCTGACCGCCGGCCACGGCGGCAAGGTCATCGTCTGGGCCGACGACGTCACCCGGTACTACGGCTCGATCAGCGCCCGCGGCGGCGCCCAATCCGGCGACGGCGGGTTTGCGGAGGTGTCGGGCAAGGAAAGCTTGGTGTTTCGTGGCACCGTGGATCTGAGGGCTGCGGATGGGACCGCAGGGACATTGTTGCTTGATCCGCGCAATATCGACATTGTTACCACTAGCGCCGACTTTGACACCACAGCAGAAATACAAACCGCTGACACCTTCGCCGAAGCTACCGCTACTGATGTCGCTTTCCAGGCGAGTGCTGTGGTGGTGATGCTCAATACCGCAAACGTGACATTCCAGGCGAGTAACGACATTACCCTCACCGAAGGCTTAGATGCATCAGGCAATGCCGGGAACTTTGGGCTGACACTCGAGGCTGGGCGCAGTATCTTATTGAACAACAGCATGGCCTTGCGTAGTTTCTTTACCGCCACCGCCAATAGCTCTAACGCCAATGTTGTCGAAGGCGACCGCACGGCAAGCACTGCCGGTGTCTTCACGATGGCGAACACCGCGGCGATCACGACCGGCGCGGGTGCGGGCGCGGCCGCCGGCGATATCACCATTAACATGTCCACCGGCGACGCGGCGGGCGTGGGCTTCGATTCCGGCGACATCACAATTTCCAACCTCACTACCGCGACCGCCGCTCACGTCCTGATCAATCAAGGCGGGCAGACCGCAGGCAGCGATATTGTGCGGACCGCAACTTCGCTGATTATTGCTTCCTCGGCGGCGCTGGATATCAGCAATGCCGGTAATACCACCGGCGTGATCGGAGCCGTTGCCTCGCCCATTAACGTGACGGTGACCAACTTGGAGGCTAGGACACAAGGAGGGAACGCATTTTTCAATTCTCCGGCGCAAGGGGTAAACATTGGCAGTGCAACTCTCGGTGGACTCACTGGCATTAATGTAGGGACGGGAAGCGCAACTTTAACGGCTGCAGCTTTTACGGTGACGCAGTCAGAAGCGATCACAGCAGGGACGTTGGATCTGCGGGGGGCGGGGGCGACCTACACGCTCGGCACGCAGAACAACGCGGTGACGACTCTGGATGCGGATACGAACCAGTTAGCGGCGCTCTCGTTCCGGGATGACACGGGCTTTGACGTGGCGGGGATCAACTCGGCCGGGGCGGTGACCCTGAGCTCGGACGGGACGGTGACGCAGTCGGCGGCCATCAGCGGGACGACGCTGACGCTGACGAGCAATGCTGGTGGGGGCTCGGCGGACTTTACGCTGAACACGCAGGCCAACACGATCACGACCCTGGACGCGAACAACGTCTCGTTGAATACGGTGAGCTTCCGCGATGACGGGGGCTTTAGCGTGGCGGGGATCAACGCGGACACGGATGCGACGTTGAGCTCCAACGGGACGGTGACGCAGACAGACGTGATTTCGGTGCCGAACCTGACGCTGACGAGCAATGCTGGTGGGGGCTCGGCGGACTTTACGCTGAACACGCAGGCCAACACGATCACCACCCTGGATGCGAACAATGCGTTTCTGGACACGGTGGACTTCCGGGACGACGACGGGTTTGACGTGGCGGGGATCAACTCGTTCGGGGGGGCGACGTTGACTTCGGACGGGACGGTGACGCAGTCGGCGGCGATCAGTGGGTCAACGCTGACGCTGGGGAGCAACGGCAATGCGGGGACGGCGATCTTCACGCTGGACACGCAGGCCAACACGGTGGGGACACTGTTCGCGGGCGTTACTTCGAAGAACACGGTGAGCTTCCGGGACGACGGGGGCTTTAACGTGGGGGGGATCAGCGCGACCACGGCGGCGACGTTGAGCTCGGACGGGACGGTGACGCAGTCGGTGGTGATCAGCGTGCCGAGCCTGACGCTGACGGCGCAGACCGCCGGCAGCGGGGACTTCCAGCTCAACACCCAGAACAACGTGCTGGGCACGGTCAGCTCGACGAACCTGCTGAACACCGCGCTGCTGCGCGACGATGCGGGCTTCGCCGTGGGCACGCTGAGCACCGACACCTCGGTGACGCTGCACTCGGACGGGACGGTGACGCAGACGGGCGTGCTGACGGCGCCGGCCCTGACCCTGACGGCGCAGACCGCCGGCAGCGGCGACTTCCAGCTCAACACCCAGAACAACGTGCTGGGCACGGTCAGCTCGACGAACCTGCTCAACACCGCGCTGCTGCGCGACGATGCGGACCTGACCGTGGGCGCCCTGACCACGGACACCTCGGTGACGTTGCACTCGGACGGGACGGTGACGCAGACGGGCGTGCTGACGGCGCCGGCCCTGACCCTGACGGCGCAGACCGCCGGCAGCGGGGACTTCCAGCTCAACACCCAGAACAACGTGCTGGGCACGGTCAGCTCGACGAACCTGCTGAACACCGCGCTGCTGCGCGACGATGCGGACCTGACCGTGGGCGCCCTGACCACGGACACATCGGTGACGTTGAGTTCGGACGGAACAGTGACCCAGTCGGCGGCAATCGCGACGGGGACGCTGACGCTGACGAGCAACGGCAATGCGGGCACGGCGATCTTCACGTTGAATGGGTTCAGCAACCCGGTGACGACCCTGGATGCGAACAATGCCTCGCTGAACACGGTGAGCTTCCGGGACGACACAGGCTATGACGTGGCGGGGATCACGACGACGGGGCCGGTGACGCTTACCTCACCGGCAGGCGCTATCACTATCAGCCAAAACATCAGCTCCACGGCGGGCCCTGTGGATATTCAGGCGGCCGGCGGAGTGACCGTGAACGACGCTGTCACGGTCAATAGCGGCACGGGCACGCTGCTGGTCAACGCGGACAGCGACGCGAACGGCGCGGGCACCTTGACGCTGACCGGGACGGGCACGCTGACGTCGGCCAATACGACGACATCGGCGATCACGATCCGGGCGCAGGACATCAGCCTGAGCGGGACCTCGGTGGTGAGTGCCACCGGCGGCGGCGGCGGCATCCGCATCTTCAACTCAGTCGGCACTGCGAATATCCATATCGGAGCCGTAGGCGGTTCCGGCTTGAGTCTCGACGATGCCGAACTGAACCGGCTCACGGACTTCGACACGCTGACCATCGGCGAGAGCGGCGTCCAGAGCGGCAAAATCACGTTCGTGACGGCGGCTCACGCCACGGTGACCACCGCCGCCATCGTCGCCAACAGCAATTTTGGCGCCGGGATCATCGAGTTGGACGATGACGCAGCCGGAACGCCTGCCACGGCGCTGAACGGGGGCAGTGGAACGATCGCGTTGAACGCGGGGTCAGGCGGCATCACCGCCACGAACACAAGCAACACGTTTGCCGAGATCGCGACGACCGGCGCGACGGTGACGATGAACACGTCCGGCCCTGTCGGGAGCATCACCAAACCCATCCAATTCGCGGACAACGCCAACCCGGCGCAGCAGCGGGTGGTGGTCGGGTCTGTGACGGGGCCGACGGTGGTGTGGCTGGACGGGCTCGGTACCCTGACCCTCGGCAACATTTCGGCCAATGCCAACAACGCCAACGTGTTTGTGACGGCGCGGGGCGGCCTGAATGTGGACGGGGCGATCCTGAGCGGCACGGGCAAGATCAGGCTGGGGGCGGACCGCGCGTTTGCCGCCGACGCCAACAGCGTCGGCGCTGCGGGCGACGGCACCGGCACCTTGAGCCTGCTGGCGGGCAGCAACGTGACCTCGGCGAACACGTCCGTGGACGCGATCAGGCTGCGCGGGGCGGATATGGAGATTGACGCGACGGCGAGCGTGACGGCGACGGGGGCAGCAGGGGGCGTGCAGATATTCTCCTCGGTAGACACTCGAGCGATGAGCATCGGGGGCGGCAACGCGGCGGTCACGGGGATCAACCTGACCGATGCGGAGTTGGCGCGGATTTCGGATGGGGACACGCTGACGTTCGGCGAGGCGGCGGCGCAGAGCGGGGCCATCACGTTTACGACGGCGGCCTCGCCCTCGGCGGGGGCGGCGATCGTGGTGAATTCGAACAGCGGCACGGGCGGGATCGTCCTGGATGACGGCGCCAATACGGCCACGGCGTTGAATGCCGGCACCGGCACCATCACGCTGACCGCAGGCACCGGCGGTGTGACGGCGACCTCGGCCTCGGACAACATCGTCACGAACACGGCCGAGATCGCGACCACTGCGGCGACGGTTTCCATCACCACGACCGGCCCGGTCGGCACGACCACGAACGCCATCCAGTTCGCCAATAACGCGACTGCGACGCAGCAAGTCGTCTCGGTAGCGGGACCGGCGAGCCAGGTCTTCTTGGATGGCCTGGGCACCTTCACCGTGAACAACATCTCGGTGGCGGGCACCGGGGCGATCCGGCTTCGCGCGGCTAATCAGCTCAACATTGTGGCCGCTTCTGTCATCCAGACCGGCGACAACATGGCCGGCGGCAGTATCACCATGCAGTCCAACTTCGACAATTCCGGAGCCGGGGTGACGGCGGGGGAGGACGTGGTGATCGGCGCGGCGGCGCAGATCCTGACTCGTGGCGCGATCACGATCTCAGCCGATCCGAACCTGGACGCGAACGGCGGCACGATCACGCTCCCGGCCGATGCAGTGCTGGCGGGCCCGACTTTGACGCTTGCCGATAGCATCTCGCTGACGGGGACGGGTGACGTGACGCTGGGCTCTCTGTCGGCGACGACCAGCATCAGCGCGCGGTCCACGCTCGAGAGCGTCCTGGACGATCTGGTCGAGACGACGATCATCACGGCGCCGAGCATCACGTTGACGGCCGCCAAATCCATCGGCAGCAAAACCACGGCCATCGTGTTCGATGCGGTGACAGGGACGTTCACGAACACGCAGGACGACGCCATTGACATTGATCTCGGCGCGGGCGCGCTCACCCTGGTCCAAACGACTGCCGCGAGTAATGGCTTCGGCAACATTCAAATCCGCGAGGTGAACGGCTCAATTTCCACGAGTTCGCTCACGGCGACCACCGTCGGGACGAATAACCAGATCGCCTTCTTGCTGTCCGACCCCACCGGCGCCCGCGCCCTGACCGTGGACGCGCCGTTGAACGTCACCGCCACGAACAACAATCTGTTCCTGGCCACCACCGACGGCAACACGCTCAACAGCAGCTCGACGGTCACGGTGAACCAGACCGGCGGGCAGGAGCGGACCTTCACGGCGGTCGCGGCGCCGTTCATTTCGACGACCGGCGTCGCCAATCTGGCGGGGGCCGCCGCGCTCAACGTGACGGGCATCGTCAATGCAGGGAGCAACATTATCCTGGCGTCGGCCGGAAACGGGGCAGGCGCGGGCGTGCTCGTCAACAATGTGGTGACGTCCTCGATCGGCACCATCACCGTGACCTCGCACCTGGACCTGAGCCTCGGCTCCACCAGCGCGCTGAACACGACCGCGCAGCCCATCACGGTGACGGCGGACTCGGATGCCACCGGGGCCGGGCTTCTGACCCTGGGCGGCAACATCACGAGCACGAACGGGGCGGTGAGCCTGAGCGGCGTGGGCATCGCGCAGACCGGCGGGACGGTGAACGCGGGGAACAGCACGATCCTGGTGGATGCCAACGACGGCGCGATCAATATGTCCGGCGCGCTGACGACGACGAACAATACGGCCACGGCGATCCGCATCATTGACGGGACGACGGCGGCGCTGGGCGACATCACGGCGGCCTCCGGGCAGGTGGTGCTGGGCGAAGCGGCCGGCGACAACCTGTCCGGGGCGATCAGCCAGAACACGGGCAAGATCATCACGGCGAGCAGCCTGAGCATCGTCGGTGGCAGCACCATCACGCTGACGAACGCCAACGTGATCACTACCTTGCTGGCCGTGGAGCGCGTCGGGGCGTTCAGCTTGACGGACAGCACACTGGGCCTCACCGTGACCGGGCCGGTCACGGCGGGCACGACCACCAACGCGGTCACCATCTCGACGGCGGGCGGCAACCTGACGGTCAACGGCGCCATCTCCGGCGACGACATCAATCTCACGGCGACGGGGGCCGCTTCCGACGTCGTCGTGGCGGCGGCGCTCACGGGCACCGGCGCGGCGGGCAAGACCCTGACCGTGCGGGCCGACGACGACATCAAGTTCAACGCGGGCGCCGGCGTGACGACCACCAATGCGTTTAACGTGGAGCTGAATTCAGATCGCGACGCGAGCGGGGCAGGGGGGATTCTTGTCGGTGCGGTGAGTATCGCCAGCAACGGCGGCAACATCACGCTGGGCGGCGGGGCAAACCCGGCGACCACGGCGGCGGTCGGCTCGGCGGATTTGCTGCATGGCGTCACGCTGTTCCCGACCGCGACGCTGACCAGTGGCGCGGGCAACATCAGCCTGCGCGGAACCGGCCTGGCGGGATCCAGCGTCAAGGTCGGCGTCACGATTGACGGCGGGAGCACGGTGCAGAGCACCACCGGCACGATCACGATCGTCGGCACCGGCGGCGCAGGGACGAACGATAACTATGGTGTGAACCTTGCCGGGACGAGCCTCGTCACCTCGTCCGGCGGGGCCATCACCATTACCGGCACAGGGGGTAACGGCACCGGCGCTAACAACTACGGCGTTGTTATCCAAAGCGGCGCCGACGTCACTTACACCGGCGCTGTAGCCGGCACGCAGATTCAAATCACGGGCACCGGCGCGGGTAACGGGGGGGGCTCCAACTCCGATATCGGTGTGTTCATGACGGGTGACGGCTCGACGGTCACCGCCGCCAACAATGCGGGCATCTCGATCACCGGCAGCGGCGCGAACAACGCCGCGGGCGACCAGATGGGGGTTAGGATCGGTGGCGGTGCGGACGTGATCACCGCGGGCGGCAATGTGACGGTGGCCGGCACGGCGGGAGCCGCCGGGACCGGCAACAGCTTCGGGGTGCATCTGGTTACGTCCACCGGGACATTGAGTAGCGTGCAATCGACCGGCGCGGGCGCTATCTCCATCACCGGCACGGGTAGTGCGACCGCTGCGGGCATTGATCTGCAACTCGGCACCAACACGATCAGCAGTGCCACCGGCAATATCGTGTTGCAGAGCCTCGGCGGCACCGGAATCAGATTTGGTGCGGGCGGTGGCACCAATTCGGTCGCGACAGCGGGCAATGTGACCTTGAATGCGGTGGGCGGAGGCACGGTCTCACAGACGACCGGCACAGACAGCATCACGGCCGCCGGTTTGGAGCTGCTGGGCGCAGGCGCCACGCACACCCTGACCAGCGCCGCCAACAATGTGACGACACTGGCCGGCAACACCGGCACCGTGAGCTTCCGGGATGACAGCGGCGGCTTCGACATCGGGACAGTGAACACGATCGGCCTGACGACGACCGGCAACACGACGCTGTCCAGCACGAGCACGGTGACCCAGTCCCAGGCCATTGTCGCAGCGGGGCTGGACCTGCAGGGCGTGGGCGGCACCTACACCCTCAACCTGCCCAATGCCAACGCGATCACTACCTTGGCGGGTAACACCGGGGTGGTGACGTTCGTGGAGGCGGGCAGCTTCTTCGTCGGCACGGTGGGTAGCGTGGGGTTGATGACGACCGGCGCCATCCAACTGAGCGCGGTGGACGCCATCAGCGTCATTCAGGCCGTGAACGCCGGCGGGACGGTGACGATCAACGCGAACACCGCCGGCGCGGACGCAAATGGCTATGCGCAGATTGCGGGAATTACCACGACCAATGCAACGGCCGCTGCGGTGGCGATCAACGTCAATAACAATCTGGGCGGCACGGGCGGGGCGGCGTTGCACAACATTACCACCGGCGCGGGCGGCACGATCACGGTGACGACGGCGGCGGGCGGGAACGTGACCGGCGGCTCGATCAGCCAGACGGCGGCGACGTTGCTCAACAGCGGCGCGGCCGGCACGGTGGCGCTGACGACCGGCGGTCCGACGAGCGGGATCACGGGTATCCTGACGACGGCGGACACGATTACCGCGACGACGGGCACCGGCGGCGTCTCGATCACGGAAACGGACGGGGCGAGTTTCACGGCGACGGCGACGGGGGCGGGCAACATCAGCCTGACCTCGACCAGCGGGACGCTGACCATCGCCGGGGCGACGAACACCGGGACGGGGACGATCACGCTGTCCAGCGGCGACGCGGTGACGCTGAACGCGGCGCTGGGCGACGCGACGGACGGGACGATCACGATCATGGCGAACACGAACGGCGCGGGCGCGGAGGGCTTCACGCAGAACGTCGGCGGCACGATCACGACCGGCAATGCGGGGGGTGGCGCAGTGGCGATCAGCGTGAACGCGGCGGGCGGCGGCACGGGCGCCGCGGCGCTGAACAACATCACGACGGGCGCGGGCGGCACGATCACGGTGACGACGGCGACGGGCGTGAACGCGACGGGCGGCTCGATCACCCAGACGGCGGCGACGCTGCTGAACAGCGGCGCGGCCGGCACGGTGGTGCTGGCGACCGGCGGCGCGGCGAGCGGCATCGGCACGGGTGGGGCGAACATCCTGACCACGGCGGACACGATTACGGCGAGCGCGGGGTCGGGCGGGGTGTTCATCACGGAGACGGACGGGGCGAGCTTCACGGTGGTGACGGTGACGGGAGGGGGGACGGTCAACCTGACCTCGACGGCCGGCAATGCGCTGGTGGGGGCGGTGAACGCGGCGGGCGGCACGGTGGTGGTGACGGCGGCGGCGGGAGCGATCGAGGAGTCGGGCGCGGACGCCGGGGCGGACATCGTGGCGACGACGATTGATCTGAACGCGGGCACGGGCATCGGCGCGGCGGGTCAGTTGGAGATCACCGGGGCGGCGCTGACGATCGACAGTACGACGGGCAATGTGGATGTGGACAACATTGCGACGGCGGCGACCACCGTGACGACGCTGATGACGGGGACGGGGAGCATCACGTTCGATCAGTCGGGCGGGCAGACCCTGGCCGTGACAACGGCGACGACGACGGACGGGGCGATCGTCATCACGAACGACGGCGGAACCCTGACGGCGACGGCGGTCACGGCGGGAGGGACGGGCCGGAACATCACGTTGACCACGACGACGAGCGGGGACGTGTTCGTAGGTTTGGTGGACGCGACGGGCGACACGGTGACAGTGACGGCGGTCGGGGCGATCGAGGAGTCGGGCGCGGATGCCGGCGCGGACATCGTGGCGGCGACGATTGTTCTGAACGCGGGCACGGGTATCGGCGCAGCAGGAACGTTGGAGATCACAGGGACGGCCTCGACCCTGTCCGCCAATACGACGAACGGCAACATCGACATTGACAGCCTGGCGGTTGCTGCGATGACGGCGACGTCGCTGACAACGGGGACTGGCAGCATCACGTTCGATCAGACAGGCGGGCAGACCCTGGCGGTGACGACGGCGACGACGGGGAACGGGGCGGTCGTCATCACCAACGACGCGGGGAACCTCTCAGTCGGAACACTGACGGCGGGGGGCGCGAACAGCGCCGCGTTGACGACGACGACGAGCGGTGACCTCTCGGTGACCACCCTGACGGCCGGCACCACCGCGACATTCACGTCCATTGGCGCCCTCAGCGCGGGCTCGCTCACCACCGGCGGCGACGTGACAGGGACATCGGCCGGTAATGCCAGCCTGGCCGGCCCCTCGACGGTGGGCGGCGTGTTGAATGTGACGGCGGGAGACGCGCTGTCACTGAGCAGCACGACAGTGGGCGTCACGCTTACCGGAATGTCGGGGAGCGCGCTCACATTCAGCGGGTTGTCTGTGGCCGGGGCGGGCACGTTGACGGCCGGCGGGGGCATCAATGCGGGCGCCGGGAACAGTTTCAACAGCCTGACTCTCACGGCCGGGGACAGCATCGTCGCTTTGGGCACGAGTACCCATATCACGGCCAATGGGGGAATTACCTTCACTGTTCCTGCGGGGAAGAAGGTCGGGGACGCGGGGGCAAGCCTGTTAGTGCTCCCGGACAATCCTCTGCCGGCGATCACCTTCAACAGCGGGGCATGTTCGGTGGCAGATGGATGCTTCATCAACCAGGGCCTTTCCAGCGCTGCTGCGGAAATCAACGATCTCCTGATCGGCATCCAGGCAGCTCTGGTCACCGAGCAATCCGGGCCGTCGGAATTGCTGACGAGCGGCGTGCTCCCGGAGAACATCTTCAAGTCCCTCGGATCGCAGGTCCTTGAAATAACGGGCGGCGGCGTGTTGTTCGGCGTGGAAGGAGTGGAGCCTGTCGGAGTCCAGATCCTGGAGCCGGTGGGCGGCGGTGAGCCGGCTCCCGGCGTGATCGAGACCCCAGGTGGGCCGGGTCTTGGCGCGCCCGAGGTTCCAACGGAGAAAGAGAAGAAAGCAAAACCGGAAGACGACGAAAAGAAGAAGAAGAAAAATAACTAGGGCTGTTTTCAGCGAGACGGAGAAGAGAGGGATTAGGAAAATGGGGGCAGTCCCCGGAAATAATGGGGACTGTCCCCATTATTTCTTGCGGAGGAGGCGGGATGGCGGATCAGAACTCGTTCGATGTGGCCTCCAGGGTGGACATGCAGGAGGCCAAGAACGCGATCGACCAGGCGCTGAAGGAGATCCACCAGCGGTTTGATTTCAAGGGCACGAAGACGGAGCTGACGCTCAAGGAAAAGGAGAGCGAGCTGGTGATCGTGTCCGACGACGAATACAAGCTCAAGAGCGTGGTGGATATCCTGAAGGCCAAGCTCATCAAGCGCGGCGTCTCGGTGAAGGCGTTCGCGTTCGGGCCCGTGGAGCCGGCGCTGGGAGGGACGGTGCGGCAGACCGCGAAAATTCAGAACGGCCTCACGGCCGAGAAGGCGAAAGAGATTGCCCGGGAGATCAAGGACGGCAAGTTCAAGGCGCAAGCCCAGATCCAGGGCGACCAGGTGCGGGTGGTGAGCAAGAGCCGGGACGAGCTGCAAGCCGTGATCGCGTTTCTCAAAGGCAAGGACTTCGGGATCGATCTCCAGTACGTCAATTACCGCTAGCGTGGGGGGACTGGCTCCGCTTCCGAGCGGTGCCTGTCCCCCTTCCTGTGTTTAGGCCGAGGGTTGCAGTGGCGTGAAAAGTACGGTATCCTTACAACAAGGAAGTAAGGAATGCTGGCCAAGAAGACATCGAAGAATCAGATCACGCTGCCCAAGAAGATCGTCACGGCGCTCCCCGAGACCGATTATTTTGACGTGACGCTCCGCGAAGGAGCTGTGGTGTTGCGCCCCGTGGCCATTTCCGAACCCGGCACGAAACTGGCGACCGTGCGCCGCAAGATCAAGGACCTGGGGTTGACGCCCAAGGACATCGACGACGCGATCCGTTGGGCCCGCGCCCGCCGCCGTCCATCGTGATCCGGGCGGTCCTGGACACCAACGTCCTGATCTCCGCGCTCCTTTTCGACGGTCTTCCATCCCCGTTGGCGCCGGCGTGGCGATCATCGCGCTTCCATCCGGTCCTGTCCCCTCCGATCCTCGATGAATACCTGCGGGCCCTGGCGTATCCGAAGTTCCGCCTGACACCGGACGACATCCGAAGTCTGCTGGAGGAAGAGATTCTTCCGTTCTTCGAGCCCGTTCAGGTCAAAACCTCGTCCCTCAAGCCGGTGCGTGACCCTGATGACGCGAAGTTTGTCGCCTGCGCGGTGGAGGCCTCCGTGCCGTGGATCGTCAGTGGGGATGCGGACCTGCTCGATCTGGGCCGCGTGGAGTCGGTCCGGGTCGTCACCCCCAGGGCGTTTCTCGACCACCTGAAACGGTCGTAAGCTACGCCGACCCCTTCATCTGCGCGTCGAGGAAGTCCTCGTGTTCCAGCTCGACGCCGCAGGCCGTGCAGGCGATGGGCTCGTCGGGCGGGGGCGGCAAGACTTCTTCCTTCTGCATGACCCCGCGGCACACGTGGTAAAAGCGGCCTCGGGAGTGTTCTTCATCTAAGGGGTCGGCCACGTACGCCAGCACCATGGACGTAGTGTACAGAACGTCGCGATTCCTTTGCAATGGGAGTATTAAGTGCGCCTGGCACCGTTTTGCGCGCTTGATTCTTCCGGGAAAGCCGCCTATCCTAAGCGCGAGTGGAGTTCATCATGGCGCGTAATCTGCTGCTCATACTCCTCGTGTCAAGCTCGCTGTGGGGCTGCATTCCGTTCAATCGTTACACGGCGCTCCGTGAGGCCTACAACAGAGTCCAAACCGAGCAGCAGTCGGCCAAGACTGAATTGGCGCAAGCGACGTCGCAGCTCCAGCAACTCCAGCGGGAAACGGCGCCGCTGAAGGCGTCCCACGACGCCTTGGTCGGGCGCGTCAAGGAGCTCGAAGCGGGCCTCCAGCAGGAGAACCGGGAACGGGAGGCCTTGACGGCGTCGCTCATCGCCAAACGGGAGGCGCGCGCCGCGCCGACCATACGAGTACCGGCCGTCCTGCCGACCGTTTCCGCAACGGACTCTGAGCGCGAGAAGATCGCCCGAGCCATGGAGCAGGCATTGAAGGGCGAACTGGCGAAGGGCGCCGCCGCCGTTCGGCGTGGAGACAGGGGCCTGTCCGTGGAATTGATGGAACACGTGCTCTATACCGGCGCCGGCTCGTCCACCATCAAGCCGGAAGGGTTGAAAGTGTTGAAGCGCATCGCCGATGTCCTCAAGGAGGGCGCCGAGAAAGACATTCGGGTGGAAAGCTATACCGACGAACCTCCCCAACGGTCGGAACGGACGCCTTCACAAACGGAACTGTCGGTCGCGCGGGCCGGGGGGGTGGTTCGCTCTCTGGAGAAATTCGGACTTGTCAGGTGGGCGACACTGATGGCCGTCGGCTATGGCCCGACCAGGGCGACCAAACCGGATGGAGACGTTCAGGCGGAGAGCCGCGCCCGGCGAGTGGAAATCGTCGTGAACCCTGCCGCCTTCCCCCGCTAGGGTCAGATGGAGGGTCAGGAACGTCACCGCGGAGCACTTGATTCTTCCCCGAGACACGTCTATTCTGGGCCAACTTCCTTGTTCCAATTGGAGTCTGATATGACGCGTGTACTGCCTGCCCTGCTCCTGATCTCCGTTTTCATCGGGGGATGCGTCCCCTTGAACATGCACGGCGCGCTGCGCGAAGCGTTCGAAAAGGTCGAAGCTGAAAATCAGGCCATCAAAAATGAATCGGCGCGGGCCTTGGCGGAGAGCAAGCGGCTCCAGCAGGAGGCGGTTTCGCTCAAGGCCGAAAACGAGGCCTTGGCCAGGCAGGCCAAGGACCTGGCCGCGACTCTCCAGCAGGTGAACCGGGACAGAGCAGCCCTGGCCGAGCAGGCCGCATCGGCGCGGTCGGCGCTGGCCGCCAGGGAGGCCGAGAAAGCCGCGCTCGCCGCCAAGGCTGAGGAGCACGCCGTCGCGCTCCGGCAGATGGAGGCCTCGATGTCGCCGAAACCCCCGGCGGTGCCTGAGAAGGAGAAGCCATCCCCGGCTCTGGAAGCCGCGCTCAAGGACGAGGTGGCCAATGGCAACGGGTCCATCCGGCGGGGGGACGGGGGGGTCACCATCGAGCTCCTGGAGCCGGCCCTCTACTTTAATTCCGCGTCGGCGACCATCAGGCCGGAAGGACTGAAAGTCCTGAAGCGGATCGCCGTCGCCCTCAAGGACGGCACGGACAAGGAGATCAGAGTCGAGGCCCATACCGACGTGATGATCCAGACAAGCCGCTTTCCTTCCAGTATGGACCTCTCGGTCGCGCGGGCCAACGGCGTGCTCCGATACCTGAAGACCCAGGACGTGGCCGCCCCGTCGCGTTTGTCCGCCGTCGGGTATGCGGAGCCCCACGCTGCCATGGCGAGCGACGGCTCGCAGTCCCGGAGCCGGAACAGGCGGGTGGAGATCATCGTACGCGCTAAATGATGCGTGGGTTGTTCGTTCCCCTCCTCGCGCTGCTTTCGCTGCCGGGGACCGTCGCCGGGGCGTCCTGCACGGTGGCGCGGGAGATCGCCGGCGCGCCCGGCCTGTTCGTCCGCCACGTCAGCCCGGAGTGCTCCAAGCCGGAGCGCGCCGCCCAGGCCATCCCGGCTGCGGAGATTCTTCAGGCCTTGAAGGCCGGCAAGGGCGTCTCCATCGCGAACGCCGTCGTTTCCGGCGATCTCCTGCTCACCCAGCTTCCTCCCGTGCCGCTGGCTTCGGTGACGTTGCCGGACTCGGCGCGTGCCGGCCTCTCGCAGTCCCGCGTCACGGAAGTCCGCGTGATACGCGGTCCCTTCTCCATCCGGGATTCGATCGTTGACGGCATGCTGGACACCCAGCTCAAGCCCGATATGGTCGAGCACCGGATGCTCGACGACAGGGTGGTCATCCAAGGGCCGGTCGCGTTCCGGGGCACCACCTTCGCCAAGACCGTGGACCTCTCCCGGACGATTTTCCTGGGGCCGGTCGAAAGCGACGAGGCGGTGTTCCTCGGCGACGCCTTGTTCCTCTCTTGCATCTTCGACAAGAAAACGACCTTCGAGAAAACCGCCTTCGCGGGTAATGCCCGCTATTACCAGGCGGTCTTCCACGAGCCGGCGACGTTCCTGCGCGCGGGGTTCAGCGGGTTGACCAATTTCCTCTCGGTCACTTTCAAGAAGGAGTCGAGTTTCTCGCGCGCCTATTTCAAGATGGGCGCCGGCTTTTCGGGCAGCACGTTCGAGGGGGTCTCCGACTTCTCCGAGTCCGTCTTCGAGCGGAACGTCTTTTTCACGCATGCCGTCTTCACCGCGGACGCCTATTTCCGCCGCGCCACCTTCCGCGGTGAGGTCAATTTTTCCGACGCCGACTTCAGAGCCAAGGATGATTTTGCCAAGGTCTTCTACCAGCAGGAGCCCAATTTCACCCGCGCCAAGTTCGCCAGCCCCCGCTCGTCCGTCGGGTTCGAGAACCCTCTCCTCCTGGCCGTCGTCGCCGGGGCGCTGGCCGTCTTTCTCGCCGTCTTCATTCTTATCCTGAAAAGGGGGTAGGGCGCGTTTCCCCCATATCTTGATGGAAAGCTTGCCTTCATCGCTAAATCTGGTATATTTATAAGCCTATGCCGGAGCCGCTCGACACCGGGGCAGAGACCCTCGAGGCCGCCTATCTCGTCCGCCTGGACGAGTTCGAGGGTCCGCTCGATCTGCTTCTCCATCTGATCAAAAAGAACGAGATCAACATTTACGATATTCCGATCGCCGCGATCACGAAGCAGTACCTCGACTACATCAGCTTGATGAAATACCTCAACCTGGAAGTCGCCGGGGAGTTTCTGGTGATGGCGGCCACGCTGATTCATATCAAGTCGCGGATGCTGCTGCCGGTGGAAACCGACGGGGACGAGGATGAAGACGGCGGGGAGGATCCCCGTGCCGAGCTGGTCCGCCGGCTCCTGGAGTACAAGCAGTTCAAGGAAGCCGCGGCGGAGCTGGTCGAGCGGGGACGGCAATGGCGTGAAGTCTTCGGCCGGCCGGCGTTCTTTGAACGGGGACAGATTTCCAATCTGTCCCCGGAGGGAGAGGACCTCGAAGAGCCGCTGGAGCTGACGCTGTTCGACCTGGTGGACGCCTTCCAGGATATCGTTCAGCGGACTCCGGGGAAAGCGTTTGTGGAGGTGACGCCCGATCACCTGACGGTCAAGGACCGGATGAATTACATTCTTGAACGGCTGGAATACGAGGCCGCAATTCCGTTCGAGTCCCTGTTCATGCCCGAGGAAGGGCGGCTGTTCGTGATCGTGACGTTTTTGGGATTGCTGGAATTGATCCGGATCAAATTGGTTCGGGCGTATCAGGCGGAAGCCTTCGGCGCCATCCTCCTGTCGCGGGCGTTCCTTCCGGCGACGGCGGAGGATGCTGAAACAGGGGAGACTGAACTATGATGACGGCGGCAACGGAAGACGCGGGGCTGGAGCGCAACGAGCACAGCGGAAATGGGCATGGCGACGGCGGCGCCCTGTCCGGTCTCAAGGGCATTGTGGAAGCCGTTCTCTTTGCGTCGGGCGAGCCGCTTTCGGTGGATCGGCTGCTGGGGGTGGTGGAAGGCGTCGCCCGGCCCGAACTGCTAAGCGCGTTGCGGGCGCTCCAGGCCGACTACGCGGCGGAGGGCCGCGGGCTCCAGGTGGTCGAAGTCGCCGGCGGGTTCCAGGTCGCCACGCGCCCGGACTGCGCGCCGTGGATCAAGCGGCTGGAAAGGGCCAAGGCCGGCGCCAGGCTGTCGCGCTCGGCGATGGAGACGCTGGCGATCATCGCCTACAAGCAGCCCCTGGTCCGCGCCGAAATGGAGCAGATCCGGGGCGTGGATACCGCCGGGGTGCTCAAGACGCTCCTCGATCGCCGGCTGATCCGCATCGTCGGCCGGAAGGACATTCCCGGCCGCCCCATCATGTACGGCACGACGAAGCAGTTCCTGCAGGCGTTCGGCCTCAAGGACCTGGGCAGTCTCCCGGCTCTCCGTGACATCAAGGACCTCAGGGAGGCCGAGCAGTTCATCCTACCGAACGTGGACCCGGAGGCGGAGACGTCCCGGGGAGGACCCGAGGGCCTGGTCAACGAAGCGTCTTCGGTACAGCTTGCCGGGGGGTAGCTCAAAGCTGAGTGGCGGTTACCCACCGAAAATCCTGAAGCGCCTCCATAGTTAAGAAGCCTGCCTGATTTTCTCAATCTGCTCCGAACTTATGGCTGGACTTTCCGATCTGACCTAATCGACAATGGCCTGCCATGGCGACGATTCTCGTGATCAATGAACAGCAGATGCTCTGCGACCTGCTCAGAGCGGAGTTCAGCCAGCACGGCCATGAGGTGTACACGTCGGTTACCGGGAAGGAAGGCATCGAGTTGTTTCGGCAGCGGCGTCCGCGCGTTACGTTCCTGGACCTGCAAGTGCCGGATATGAACGGCATTGAGGCGCTCAAGAAGATCCGCGAGATCGACTCCAATGCCGCCGTCCTCATTCTGACAGGAGCCGCGTCGGACTACATGGACGATCAGGCCCGAGAACTGGGTGTCACCGATTTTCTGGGCAAGGGTGTTCCATTTGAAGCCCTCATGGAGAAGATACAGCAAGCGCCTCCCCAACAGAGCATGCCAGTCGCTTCTCCCCCACCGCGCTCTGCGAAAGCTGTCAGCAGGCTGTTCGAGGCGCCAGGGCAGCGCACGGTTCTGATCGTTGATGACGATGAGCAGATCCGCGACTTGCTCACGCAGTTCTTGCCGACCCGAGGCATTCGCGTGCTGACCGCGCAAGACGGCTTGGCGGCTCTGGCAATGGCCGAATCGGAACGGCCCCACTTCATTGTCCTGGATATCCATATGCCGGGCATGAACGGGGTCGAGGTGCTGCGCAAGTTGCGGGCCAAGAACTACGAAGGCGTGATCATGATGTTGACCAGCATCCAGGACGGGAAACTGCTGAAAGAAGCGTTGGACCTGGGGGCAGTCGATATCGTCGGCAAGCCCTTTGATCTGGAGCATCTCGCGCTTGCAATCCAGGCGAGCATGGTCCTCGCTGGACACTGAGCCTGCAAGTCGGTCACTCCGCCTTCCTGGTTGCGTATTAGAGAACCTAGCTCAATGTCTCAATTTGTTCCAACTTTTGACTGGACTTTCCCATCTGTCTTGATAAGAATACCGCCCTTGTAGGGATAGCGGTCTGGGCAGCTTTGTTCTGGTCAGGGCGTTCCCTTCATGAGGGGGGTCGCTTTGGCCAAGGGGAAGCGACGGCGCGGAAAAAAAACGGCAGGGAATGCCGGTGCGCGGACGAAGGCCCGGATCAGAACAAATCACACTTCCATCAAAAAGATCGCAGCGCTCAGAGCCTCCCGCGACTTTCGCTTGCAACTCTTCGATGAGCTTCCATCGCCCATTTGGGCAGCCGGCACGGACGCCAAGTGCAATTACTTCAACAAGAGTTGGTTGACCTTCACAGGGCGGACGATAGAGCAGGAACTGGGGGACGGCTGGAGCGAAGGCGTTCATCCAGAGGATCGGGACCGCTGCTTCGACACGTACCTGCAAGCGTTTCAGGCGCGGGTGCCGTTCGAGATGGAATATCGCCTGCGGCGGCACGATGGAGAGTATCGCTGGATCGTGGATGCGGGCCGGCCGTTCTATGCCCACAGTGGGAGTTTCACCGGGTACATTGGAAGTTGCCTTGATATCACCGAGCGTAAGCGGATGGAGGCAGCGCTGCGTGAGAGTGAGGAACGGTTCCGGGCCTTGTACGACGACAACCCTTCGATGCTTTTCACCGTGGATGCCGATGGCACAGTCCTCTCTGTCAACCAGTTCGGCACGGAACAGTTAGGTTATCGCGTAGGCGAGTTAGTGGGACGTTCCGTTTTGACCGTGTTTCACGAGGAAGACCGGCAGAAGGCGATGGAGTGCTTGCACGTCGCCTTTCAGGCACCAACACAGGTCCACCAGTGGGAGTTGCGTAAAGTCAGGAAGGACGGCCGCGTGTTATGGGTGCGGGAGGACGTCCGGATCATTCAAGACTCGGCTGGCAAGCCGTTGGCGCTGGTGGTCTGCGAGGACATCACCGAGCGCAAGCGGGCGGACGAAGCGTTGCGCGAGAGTGAAGCATTCAAGAACCGGATCCTCGAAAACAGCCCGGACTGCATCAAGGTCTTGGACTTGGAAGGGCGGCTGCTGTTCATGAGCAAGGGCGGCATGGAGAGTTTGGAAATCCACGACGCCGCCCCATTCCTGAACCGTCAGTGGGTCGAGTTCTGGCAAGGCGAATACAAGCAGAAAGCGCGCGTAGCGATTGAAGCCGCTCGCACCGGGGGTGTCGGCAGGTTCCTCGGTTTCTACCCGACGGCGACGGGCAAGCCCAAATGGTGGGACGTGCTCATCACGCCCTTGCTCGACGCAAGCGGTGCGCCCGATAAGCTCTTGGCCATCTCTCGTGACATCACCGAGCGCACGCGCGCGCAGGAAGCGTTGCGCGCCAGCGAGGAGCGATTCGATCTGGCCGTACAGGGGTCCCAGGAGGGCCTGTGGGACGGCCATCTCCTGCCGGGGGAGCCCTGGCACTCGCCCCGAACGCCGGTTTGGTGGTCGCCGCGGGTGCGGGAAATGCTGGGCTTCACCGAAGAGGAGTTTCCGAACGTGCTGGAGAGCTGGGCCAAGCTCCTGCATCCCGAGGATAAGGAACGGGTGGTTGAAGCTCTGGTCGCGCACATCGAGCGCAAGGTTCCCTACGAGGCGGAGTATCGGCTGCGGACCAAGGGAGGAGCGTACCGCTGGTTCAGAGCCCGTGGCCAGGCTCTCTGGGATGCAAGCGGCAACGCCGTTCGCATGGCCGGCAATATGCAGGACATCACCGAGCACAAGCGGACCGATGAGGCGCTGCGGCTGGCGGAAGAGCAGTACCGCTCCATCTTCGAGAACGCCGTCGAAGGCATCTTTCAGACCACGTCCGACGGACGCTACATCAGCGCCAATCCGGCCCTTGCGCGCCTCTATGGCTATGAGTCATCCCGCGAAATGATTGAGGCCGTCACGGACATCAGGCGCCAGGTTTACGTGGACCCGGATCGTCGCAACGAGTTCAGGCGCTTACTGGAAGAGCACGACGCCGTCACAGGGTTTGAGGCGCAGGTCTATCGGAAGGACGGCAGCGTGATCTGGATTTCGGAAAGCGCACGCGCCGTCCGTGACCGGCAGGGAACGTTGCTGTGCTACGAAGGGACCGTCGAAGACATCACGGAGCGCAAGCGGCTTGAGCAGCAACTCCTCCAGTCGCAAAAGATGGAAGCGATCGGGCGTCTGGCGGGCGGAGTCGCCCACGACTTTAACAACTTGCTCACGGCCATCATGGGATACAGCGAGCTCTTGTTGAGCGGCGTGGGCTCCGAGGAGGTGCGTCGGAGAAATACCGGACAGATCAAGAAGGCGGCCGAACGGGCCGCCGCGCTGACCCGTCAATTGCTCGCGTTCAGCCGCCGTCAAGTGCTGACGATGAAGGTCCTGGATCTGAATGACGTCGTGGCCGCCATGGAACCGATGCTGCGGCGGCTGATCGGAGAGGACCTCACCCTGGTCACGGTCCTGGATCGGGCACTGGAGCGCACCAAGGCCGACGTGGGCCAGATCGAGCAGGTCATCATGAACCTGGTGGTGAATGCCAGTGACGCCATGCCCCATGGCGGCACACTCACCATCGAGACCATGAACGCCGACTTGGACCAGGCTTACGTGGATCGGCATGGGCTGGTCCCGCCTGGGGCGTACGTGAAGCTGACGGTCAGCGACACCGGCTTGGGCATGGACGCGGAGACCCAGGCTCACATCTTCGAGCCCTTCTTCACCACCAAGGAGCAGGGCAGGGGCACGGGGCTGGGGCTGTCCACCGTGTACGGGGTCATCAAGCAGAGCGGCGGTTACATCTGGGTCTATAGCGAGCCAGGGCGCGGCACGACGTTCAAGATTTACCTGCCGCGCGTTGCTGAAGCTGTTGAGACCATCGAACGAAATGTCGTGTCGGCGGAGTCCCCACGCGGCATAGAGACTATCTTGCTTGTGGAAGACGATGAAGTGGTTCGGGGTCTGGCCGGCGCCGTTCTTGAACAAAGAGGCTACACCGTGCTGGTGGCGCGCCACAGCGATGAAGCCTTCAGGCTCCATGGAGGCTGCGAGGGGCCGATCCATCTGCTGGTCACCGACGTGGTGATGCCCGGCATGGGCGGGCGCGAGCTGGCCGAACGCCTGAAGTCCTCGCGTCCGGCCATGAAGATGCTTTACATGTCGGGTTATACAGATGACGCCGTGGTGCGCCACGGCGTGCTTGAGGAAGAGGTCGCGTATCTGCAAAAGCCGTTCACTCCGGACGCCCTGGCGCGGAAGGTCCGGGAAGTGTTGGATGAGTCACTTTACGGATTCGAGGACAGGTAACCCATCGCGAATGAAGATTCTCGTAATTGACGACGAAGCGGACATCCGCGACGTTTGTCGCCAAACCCTGTCTTACGCCGGGCATCACGTCTCGACGGTTGAATCCGGAGAGGAGGCGGTGAAACACTTGGGCGAAGACTGGGACATCGTCATCACCGATCTCGTGATGCCGGGCGATGTGGACGGGACCGAGCTGGTCCGTCGCGCCCGGGTGCTCGGGAGCGCGGATGTCCTGGTCATGACGTCCTACCCCGCCCTCGACACTGCCGTCCAGGCGATCAAGGCCGGCGCCTTCGATTACCTGATCAAGCCGTTCTCGCTGGATACGCTCCTGACTGCGGTGCAGCGGTGTATCGCAAAACGGCAACTGTCCCGGGAACTGGCTCGTGAACAGGCATTGCGTGCCGAGTTGGATCAGGCCTATACCAGTCTGGCCCGGATGGAGAAAGTGCGGGAAACTTTTGGCCAGTTTGTCACGCCGGAGGTGGCAGAGTTCGTCCTGGCCAACCCGGAAGATTTTTGGAAACGGGGCGACCGCAAGATGGTGACGGTCCTGTTCACTGACGTGCGTGGCTTCTCATCCTTCTCGGCACGGGTTCAACCGGAGGAAGCCGTCTCGGCGCTGAACGATATATTTGTCCGGGTGATTGACGCGATCTACTTGGAGGGCGGGATTCTCAACAAGTTCATCGGTGATGGTCTGATGGCTCTGTTCGGTGCGCCGTTACCGAACGAGGATCACGTGTGTGCCGCAGCACGGGCGGCCCTGCGGGCGAGAGACGCGGTCGAGGAGCTGTCCGCGGCACGGCGCAAGATGGGATTGGAGCCCCTGCGGATCGGGATCGGTTTGAATACCGGCGAAGTGGTGGCCGGCTGCGTGGGCACCCGGAAGCGGGCGGAGTACAGCGTCATCGGCCACGCGGTGAACCTGGCATCCCGCCTTGAAGAGGCATCGGCGCCGGGTCAGATCCTCGTGGGTCCGGAGACCGGCAAGTTCCTCCGTGTAGGGTTCGAGCTCAGCGGAACGATTTCCCTGAAACTGGCCGGACTCCCGGAGCCTGTCCCTGTGGCGGAGTTGATCGGCGAAGGGAGGCCCGCAACGGCCAGTCCGGTCTAGGCGGCGTGGCTCACGGGCCTGCTGTCCAGGCCCATCCAGAATCCTTCGAGATAGTCCAGCACTGCTTTCACACCCCGGCTGAAATCTTCGTGCTCGCGCTCCGACATTTTACCGAAACCATCCGACTCCGATCCGTCCACAGCGGCCACCGCCTTCTTCATCGCTGCTTCATGGGTGGCCTCAAGTTCACGGTGGAAGGTAAAGTATGTCATGTCCATCTGGGGATACCGGGTGGACATCAGGACGGTCAGGCCGGGTATCAGGTGGTCCCACATCGTGATGGCCATGTTCTCCAGTCCGAACGAGGCGCCGAGCGCCAGGGCGTGGTTGCCGCTGCTGTACAGTCGCTCCATGCCCTCTATGTAAGCTCGCGTCGAGGGCAGCATGGGACGCGTCATGGCGTCATGCACGTTGATTTCGACCGAGCGTAGAAAGTCCCGATAGAGCAGCTCGTGCCGGTTCTTCGGCCGCCCGTCCCCCAGTTCCGAATACAGCACTGTGGTGAGCTCGTCGGCGACGGCTTCGTCCTCGGTGTTGACCAACTGGGCCACCAGGATTTTAGGAAAAAACCGGGCGAAGCTGTAGAACTCGACGGCAAACCGGCGGAACTCCTCGTCGTTCAGCGCCCCGGTTTTGAAGCGATCCAGGTAGGGATTATTGATGGCGCCGTGGCGCAGGACCGAGGCCCGCATCTCATCATAGAAGGTCATGGTGCACCCCCCTTGCTGGCCGTGTTTACGGTCAAATTATACAGCACTTATATCATTTCATCAAGAAAAATCTATCACTAAAAAAGCTTTTTACTACAATGAGTTAGAAATTTCATATATCAATTCGTTCAGCCTTGGCATGGCACATTTTCTTCAGAATGATGTAATATTTCTATTGCATGATATATAGTTTCTGTTATACTGGAGTAGACTCATCACAAGAGGGCGAAAAAGGACGATGCTGGAGATCACCCGCTACGTGGAGGAGCTGAAGGATCGCCTGCACCTCAAGAGCGACTACGCGCTGGCCCACAAGCTCGGCATCGCGCAGCCGGAGGCCAATCATCTCCGGAGAGGCCTGAAGGTCCCGAAGGAAGAGCTGTGCATCAAGATGGCGAAGCTGTTGGGGAAGAATCCCGTTGAGCTCATGCTCGTCGCGCAAAAGGATCGGGCCCCGGCTGAGGCGAAGGAGTACTGGACGCTGGCCCGGACGGCCGTGGATGTGATGCTGCACGTGCCGTCCCATCCCCGTTACCTCCCGCGGAAGGTCGAGGCCATCGGCAAGGAGCTGCGGCAGATGGAGGCCCACTGCCTTCTGTACGAAAACGGCGCGGCGGTGACCGAGCCGGTCCGCTTGATGGAGACGGCGGAACGTACCGTGGACGCCTTGATGGAATACTGGAACCTCTGGAAGCAGGGCGAGCCGCTGTACCCCAACTACCTGCTGGCTAACCAGGAGGCGGTGCGCCGCGGCGTAGCGGTCCGCCGGCTGCTGGTGATCTCGGCCGAGCAGGCCGCGTCGAACGATCTCATGAGCGACGCGGTCGAGGTCATGGAAGACCAGCGGCGCTCCGGCATCCAGATCTTCTATGCCTTCCGGGAGGAACTGCTGAAGTCCGTGACCTATCAACGGCTTGCGCACGCGTTCAAGCGGCACGGCTCGGCTCCCGAGATCAACGTCGCAATGTTCGATAACGAGATCATGGTGATGGCTCGCGCGTACGAACGTGTTCCCCTGGGACTGACGGGGCCGCACAGGCTCATCACCAGAATCAGCCAGCAGGAGATCACCTGGAAACCGGACGTGATTGAAGAACTGAACCCGGCGCCGCTGTTCGACATGACACGCTACGTGCGGGAATATTCCGGCCCCAAGACTTTCAGAGCGGACCTGACGCGATTCCGTCACGAATGTGGACACAATAACAAAAACACCGCGCGCCTGGTGTGGAGGGAACACACATGAAAAGCTCGATGGGCATCGACCATATCACCCTGTGCGTCAAGAATCTTGCCGCCGCCGAATACCTGTTCACCAAGATCCTCGGGTTCGATGTGATCTGGTCGGCACGGGATGTGGGAAGCGACAAGTCAAGCATGGACACCGTGGTGGTCCAGCGCGGCAACGCCAAGATCGCGCTCATGCTGGGTAACGACAAGACCGTCAAGTCCCAGATCAATGAGTTCATCGAGAAGTACGGACAGGGCGTCCAGCACGTGGCCATCGAGGTGGACGACATCGAAGCGGTCTGCCGGGAGTGGGAAGCGCACGGCGTGCGGTTCAGCGGCCCGCTCAAGGAGGGGCGTGACGGGTTCGGGCCGCTCAGGCAGCGGTTCACGTACCCCTTGTTTCCCGAGAGCGGCGTCTTTCTGGAATTGACGCAGCGGCAGCACGGCGAAGAGAAAGCGAGGACCTTCGTGCACGGCACCGTGGAGGCTCTCTATAAGGATATCGAGCGTGATCAGATCCAGGGCGTGGAGAAAACGATCATCGACTATGACAAGATCCTCAGCGAAGACATGCTGTTTCGGCATGTATCATAAATAATAAAATGTGGGGAGGCCTGCGATGTATCTCATGAAGAAAGGCAACGTTCCGAACCAGGCCCACGTCGGGATCCCTGAGGGCCTGCATGAGGAAGAGCACGGCCGCCGGGGGTTTGCCGGACCGGCATCGCATCTCTACCGGAGGCACCCTCCGACCGGATGGGTGCGGATCGACGGTCCTCTCCGGCCCCGCGCGTTTGCCTGCGCGGACCTCCCCACCCCTGACCTCCGATCGGCCGACGCCCGGCCGGTCGAGGTCCTGAGGAGCCCGGATGCGCGGGTTTTCCTCTCGCGCCGCAGCGAGACGATGCCCTACTTCGTCCGGAACGCCGACGGGGACGAGGTGCAGTTCATCCACGCGGGACGGGGCCGCTTCGAAACGGACTATGGGGTGTTGCACTGCGAGCCCGGCGACTATGTGGTGATGCCCAAGGGGACGACCTATCGGACCATCGTCGAGACGGGCCCGTTGATGATGCTTGTCATCGAGACGCCGGAGCCGGTCGGATTGCCGGATCGGGGGCTCCTGGGCCAGCACGCGCAGTTCGACCGGGGCGTGCTGACGGCCCCGGAACCGGCTCCCATCGCGGATGATCGGCGCGAGCGGCTTGAGTGGGAGATCCACATCAAGCGGAACGGCGAATACACGAAGGTCGTCTATCCGTTCTGTCCGATGGATGTGGTCGGCTGGAAAGGCGATCTCTGGGCGGCCAAGCTGAACGTGCGGGACTTCCGGCCGGTGATGAGCCCGCGTTATCACCTGCCGCCCAGCGTCCACGTGACCTTCCAAGCAGGGGGCATGCTCATCTCCACGTTCGTTCCGAGGCCCCTCGAGAGCGATCCCGAGTCCCTCCGTGTCCCGTTCTACCACCGGAACATGGACTACGACGAGGTGCTCTTCTATCATCGGGGGAATTTCTTCAGCCGGGCCGGGATCCAGCCGGGCATGCTCACGCTGCACCCGCAGGGGATTCATCATGGCCCGCAGCCCCAGGCCGTCGAGGCGAGCAAGAGCAAGACGCACACGGATGAGGTGGCGGTGATGATCGAATCGGAGCGGCCGTTCTCGGTGCTGCCCGACCTGGAAACGGTCGAGCTCAAGGAATACGCGTTGAGCTGGAGCACGCCATGAAGCTGGTCAGCTTTCGGGTACAGACGCCGGTCGGGGCCTTCGTCAGGGCAGGGGCCCTGCACGGCAACAGCATCGTCGATTTGAACATGGCTTGCGCGCGCCTGCTGGCCGACCAGCGGGAAGAACGGCCCTGCCGTCTGGCCCATGCCATGGTGCCGACCGCGATGCTCGAACTGCTTGAAGGAGGGCCGTCCGCCATGGCCAGGGCTCGCCAGGCGTTCGACTATGCGGTCGATCTCGGCGACGCCGCGCGCGGCCCTGAGGGCGAAACGATCTTCTATCAGTCCGGGCAGGTCCGGATGATGGCGCCGCTCCCGAATCCGGCGTCGCTGCGGGACTTCATCGCCTTCGAGGAGCACATCGCCGCAACGTCCAAGAAGCGGGGCCAGCCGATTCCTCCCGAATGGTACAAGGCGCCGGTCTACTACAAGGGCAACCACCGGACGATCATCGGGCCGGAGGAGGATCTGCGCTGGCCGCTGGAGACCGCCAAGTTGGATTACGAGCTGGAGCTGGCCTGCGTCATCGGGCGGAAAGGCCGGGACATCTCCGAGCAGGACGCGCCGGGCTACATCGCCGGCTACACGATTATGAACGACTTCAGCGCCCGGGACATCCAGTTCCAGGAAATGGCCTGCCGCCTCGGGCCGGCCAAGGGCAAGGACTTCGCCACGGCCATCGGTCCCTGCCTCGTGACGCCGGATGAGATTCCGGACCTCAACGCGCTCACCATGATCGCGCGGGTGAACGGCCGGGTCTGGTCGGAAGGACGCTTCGGGACCATCCACTGGTCGTTTCCCCAGATGATCGCGCATGTGTCGCGGGGGGAGGCGGTCTATCCCGGCGATCTCTTCGGGTCAGGGACGGTCGGTGGCGGCTGTGGGCTTGAGATGGATCGGTACCTGAACCCGGGCGACGTCGTTGAGTTGGAGATTCAGCCCATCGGGATTCTGAGGAACCGGGCCATCAAGAAAGAGGGAACACCATGAGCGTGAAGATCATGGCGGATGAACGCGCGATGAAAGAGATGGTCGAGCGACACCGGGATCTGTATGAGAGCCCGGCGATCGACCCCAAGTTGAAAGGCATCATCCGGGACGCGCCGCAGTCGAAGCTCTCGGATTGGGACATCCACCGGATGCTGCGGACGTCACGATCGGTCTTCTTCGGGACGCACGCCGAGGTCGTCTCAGGGCATCACACGGCCACCTATCTCCGGTTCGCTTCCATCGCGCGGTTCCCGCAACTGGTGAGACTGATCGCGCGGGATATGGCTGACTGGATCCGCACGAGGTTTCAGAAAGACCCGATCGCCGGGATCGTGGCGACGTCCTCGGAGGCCCGGCTGCTGGCGGACGGCGTCGCCGACCTGCTCCACGGCGAGATGCCGGTGCGCGCCGTACTCACTCCCTACAATCCGGAGACCGGGAAGATCGGCACGGAGGTGAGCCCCGGCGCCATCAAGGCCGGCGAACGTTTCCTCGCGTTGAATGATGTGACCACGCGGGGCAATTGCGTCGGCAAGCTGGGCAAGGTGATCACCGACCATGGAGGCGTGCTGGCCGGGATGATGGTCTTTGCCCGCCGCGACAGCGGGCAGTTCCCCTTGATGGGCGAACTGACCGCCCGGTATCCCTTTTACTACACGACGGACCTGGACATGCCCCAATGGGAGCCGGAGGTGTGCCCGCTGTGCGGGATGAGAAAACCGCTGTTTTCGTGGAAGGACATGCCGGAAATCTAATTTCAAAAAGGGGTCGCTATGGATATCTCGGCAGAGATCAAACGGGCCGACCTGCTGCAGATGTACTACTTCCTGCGCCTCACCCGGACCCTGGAGGACCGGATCACCGCTCTGTACCGGCAGGGACGGATCGTCGGGGGCGTCTATACCAGCAACGGCATGGAGGCGATTGCCGTCGGTTACGCCTCCGCCCTTGAACGGGATGACGTGATCGCGCCGTTCCATCGGGACATGGGGGCGTTCCTCATCCGCGGGATCACGCCCGGGGAAGTGATCGCCCAGTACCTGGGCAAGCGCACGGGACCCACCCGGGGGAAAGACGGCAACGTCCATATCGGCGACCTCAAGCGGGGAATCATCGGATTCGTGAGTCACCTCGCCGACAACCTGCCGGTCGCCACCGGTGTGGCGTTGGCGTTCCGGCTGCGCGGCGAGTCCCGCGTCGTGGTGACCAACACGGGCGATGGCGGAACCAGCCGCGGCGACTTTCACGAGGCGATGAACTTTGCGGCGGTCCGCAAGCTGCCGGTCGTGTTCTTCTGCAACAACAATCAATATGCCTACTCCACGCCCCTGAATCTGCAGATGTCCATTCCCAATGTGGTGGACCGCGCCAAGGCCTACGGCATGCCGGGCGAAATCGTGGACGGCAATGACGTGGCGGCGGTGTACCTGGCCGCGCAGCGCGCCATCCAAAAGGCCCGCGCCGGCGAGGGGCCGACCTTCATTGAATGCAAGACGATGCGCATGCACGGCCACTCCGAGCACGACTCGGCCAAGTACGTCCCCCGCGAGTTGCTGGAGGAGTGGAAGAAAAAGGATCCGATCCTCAAGGCCGAGCGGATGCTCCTGCAACTCGGCTACGCCGATGAGGCGACCTTCCGGGAGGTGGGCGAACGGGTGACGAAGGAGGTCGAAGCCGGCGTCGATTTTGCCGAGCGGAGCCCCCTGCCGGAAGGACCGGAGACCTTGGAGGACGTCTTCGCGAGCGACGAGGAGGTGGACCCATGACGACGGCCACGGTCGGTCAAGAAGTCACCTATCTCGAGGCGATCTCGCAAGCGCTTGATGAAGAAATGGCCCGCGACGAACGGGTGTTCCTTATGGGCGAGGATATCGGCCCGTACGGCGGGGCCTTCCGGATCACGGAAGGGTTCCAGAAGAAATACGGCGAGTGGCGGGTGCTCGATACCCCGCTGGCCGAGTCCGGCTTCGTGGGGGCCGCGATCGGAGCGGCCATGATGGGGATGCGGCCCGTCGTGGAGATGCAGTTTGCCGATTTCATCTCCTGCGCGTTCGATCAAATCACAGAGGTGGCGGCGAAAAATCACTACCGGTGGGGCGCGCCGGTGCCGTTGGTCATCCGGGCGCCCTTCGGCGGCGGCGTGCACGGGGGGCCGTTCCATTCAGAGTGCCCTGAGGGCTGGTTCTTCCACTCGCCGGGCCTCAAACTCGTGGCGCCGTCCACGCCGTACGACGCCAAAGGGCTGCTGAAGGCGGCCATCCGGGATCCCAACCCGGTGATCTATTTCGAGCACAAATTCCTTTACCGCCGCGTGAAAGCGGTGTTGCCCACCGAAGACTACATCGTTCCGATCGGCAAGGCCGAGGTCAAGCGCGCCGGCGCCGATATCTCCGTCGTCACCTATGCCGCAATGGTCCACGTGGCCCTGGAAGCGGCAGACCTGTTGGCCGAGGAGGGCCTCGACCTGGAAGTGGTGGACCTCCGGACGCTGATCCCGCTCGACAAAGAAACGGTCTTCGAGTCCGTCCGCAAGACCGGTAAGGCCATCATGCTGCATGAGGACAACAAGACCGGCGGGATCGGCGCCGAGATCGCGGCGCTGCTCGCCGAAGAGTGCTTTGACTGCCTCGACGGGCCGATCCTCCGGATCGCCGCGCCGGACACGCCGGTGCCGTTCAGCACGCCGCTGGAGGAGTTCTTCCTCCCCAAGGTGAGCGATATCGTCGCGGCCGCCCGGAAGCTGGCCGCCTACTGACAACCGAGGGAACGTGCCGACCGATATCATCATGCCCCAGCTCGGCGAGAGCATCGCGGAGGGGACGGTCGTCAGGTGGCTGATCCCTCTGAGCGGGCGGGTCGAGAAGGATCAGTCGCTGCTGGAGGTCGAGACCGACAAGGTGGCGCTGGAGATCCCTTCGCCGGCTGCCGGCTACCTCGCCGAGGTGTTCGTCAAGGAAGGCGAGACGGTTCCCGTCGGGACGCTGATCGCGCGTCTTGCTGAAACGAAAGTCGAGCAGGCCGTTCCACCCGGTGTGATCAGTCGAGTCGGTGGAGTGGTTGTGACCCCCGTGGCCCCTCCGAGCGGAGTCAGTGACCATTATTCCCCGGCCGTCAGGCAACTGGCAAAAGAAAAAGGCGTGGACTTGTCGCAGATCACGGGCACCGGCGCCGGCGGCCGGGTCACCCGAAAAGACGTACTGGAGTTTCTCGCGAAGGGCGAACCGTTAGGCGTCAGGCGTGAGGCGTTAGGCGAGGAGATCCTGCCGTTCACTCCGATGCGAAAGACCATCGCCGAGCGGATGGTCAACAGCCGCCGGGCGTCCGCCCACGTCGTCACGTTCTTCGAAGCCGACTTCTCCGGGATCGCCAGATTTCGGGAAGGGCGGAATCTCACGTATCTGCCCTTCGTCATCAACGCCGTGACCCGCGCGATGAAGGATGTGCCGATCCTCAACTCGTCATGGGGAGAGGCCGGTATCGTGCTCAAGCGCGACATCCACATGGGGATTGCGGTCGCGCTGGAAGACGGGCTGCTGGTGCCGGTGGTGCGCCACGCCGAGCGCAAGGGCCTCATGCAGTTGGCCGAGGAGGTCGCCGATCTGGCCGAGCGCGCGCGGACCAAGAAGCTGAATCCGGAAGAGGTGCAGGGCGGGACCTTCACGATCACGAACCATGGAGGCTCGGGGAGCCTCTTCAGCACGCCGATCATCAACCAGCCCCAGATCGCCATCCTGGGCGTCGGGGCGGTCCAGAAGCGGGCCGTCGTGATCAACGACGCCATCGCCGTCCGGCCGATGAGCTACTTGAGTCTCTCGTTCGACCATCGGGTCATTGACGGCGCGATGGCCGACCGTTTCATGAGCAGGGTCAAAACTTATTTGGAGCAGAGCGACTGGGAGAAGTTCTTGTGAACGCGAAGCAAAATCCGGTGATCGCCAGTGCGGTGCGGACGCCGATGGGAGCGTTCAACGGCGTGTTCAGTCCGGTGCCGGCCACGAAGCTCGGCAGCATCGCGATCGCCGACGCGCTGAAGCGGATCAATCTGCCCGGCGAGCGGGTCAGCGAGGTGTACATGGGCTGCGTTCTGAGCGCGGGGCTGGGGCAGGCGCCGGCCCGGCAGGCCGCGATCGGCGCCGGCATTCCCGTCTCGGTGGGCGCGACGACGGTCAACAAGGTGTGCGGATCCAGCCTCATGACCGTCATCATGGCGGCCCGCACGATCGGCATGGGCGAAGCCCGGATCGTGGTGGCGGGCGGCATGGAGAGCATGACGCGCGCGCCGTACCTGCTGGAGAAAGCACGGCAGGGGTATCGCCTGGGGCACGGCGAGCTCACCGACAGCCTCGTCAAGGACGGGCTCTGGGACGCGTACAACAATTTTCACATGGGTAACGCCGGCGAGCTGTGCGCGGCGAAGTACAAACTGACGAGACAGGAACTGGACGACTTCGCGCTGGAAAGCTACCGCCGGGCGCGGGAGGCCATCGCCTCGGGCGCCTTCAAGCGCGAGATCGCGCCGGTGGAGGTGCTCCAAAAGAAGGGCGACCCGCTGGTGGTCTCCGACGACGAGGAGCCGAGTCGCGTGGACCTCGGCAAGATGCGGACCCTGAAGCCGGTGTTCCAGGAGGAGGGCGTCCTCACGGTGGGCAACTCACCCGCGTGCAATGACGGCGCGGCGGCGCTGGTGGTGATGGCGGAGGATGAGGCGGAGCGGCTTGGGCTCACGCCGATGGCGCGGATCGTGGACTATGCCGGGGCGGCGCTGGCGCCGGAGTGGTTCACGATCGCGCCGGTGGAAGCGATCAAACGGGTGCTCAAGCTGACCGGCCTCTCGGTGCGGGATATCGACCTGTTCGAGATCAACGAAGCCTTCTCGTCCGTCTCCCTGGCCGTCAATCGGGAGTTGGGGCTCGATCCGGCGAAGGTGAACGTCAACGGCGGCGCGGTCGCCTTGGGCCATCCGATCGGCGCGACGGGGGCGCGCATCCTCACGACGCTCCTGTACGCCATGGAAGCGCGCGGCGCGCGACGGGGGCTGGCAAGCCTCTGCATCGGCGGCGGCGAGGCGTTGGCCATGATTGTGGAACGACCATGAAACTTGACGACGTCACACGGATGGGGGTGATCGGAGCCGGCCAGATGGGGCGCGGCATCGCCCAGGTGGCCGCCGCAAGCGGGTGGGACGTCCTGCTGCTCGACGCCAAGGAGGAGGCGCTCCGGTCCGCGATGGAAAAAATCCGGCAGGGTCTGGACCGGGCCGTCGAGAAAAGAAGCGTGAGGGCGGATCAGGCGGCTGTGGTCATGGATAGGATCCGGCCGATCACTCGTCTGAGGGACTTGGAAGAGACCCCGCTCATCATCGAGGCGGTCCCGGAGAGCCCCACACTCAAGTGCGATCTCTTCCGGCAACTGGGTCTGTTGTGTATGCCGGAGGCGGTGCTGGCCAGCAATACCTCCTCCATATCGATCACGAAGCTGGGGGCTGCGTCCGGCCGGCCCACGCAAGTCCTGGGCTTGCATTTCATGAATCCGGTCCCGGTCATGCGGCTGGTCGAGGTGATCCGCGGCATGGAGACGTCCGACGAAACGCTGGCCCTCGGCATGGACGTCGCCAAGCAGATGGGCAAGACTCCGGTCGTGTGTAAGGATTCCCCCGGCTTCATCGTGAACCGGGTCCTGATCCCCATGATCAACGAGGCCGTCTTTCTCCTGCAGGAGGGGCAGGAGGAGATGATGACCCCCCAGGCCATTGATCAGGCGATGACCGAGGGCGCCAACCACCCAATGGGGCCGCTGGCGCTGGCCGACCTGATCGGCCTGGACACCGTCCTGGCGATCTGCGAGGTCCTCCATCAGGACCTGGGCGACCCCAAGTTCCGTCCCTGCCCCCTCCTACGCAAGTACGTGGAGGCCGGCCGGTTGGGGCGGAAAACCGGCCGGGGGTTCTACACTTATTAGGCGAGAGGCAATGGGCGAGAGGCTATCGGTGAAGAGAAAAATGACATCTCCATCTATTGCCCATAGCCTATAGCCCATAGCCAGGGGGACCCCATGGACTTCCGATTGACCGACGAGCAGAGAGCACTGCGCGACATGGTGCGTGACTTCGCGGCGAAGGAGATCGCGCCGCATGCCCAGGCGTTCGACGAGCAGGGCGCGATTCCCAAGAGCCTGCTGGACAAGATGGCGGGGCTCGGCCTGATGGGCATCTGCGTGCCGCCCGAGTACGGCGGCGCCGGCATGGATTACCTCACCTACATCATCGCGCTGGAGGAGGTGTGCAAGGCTTCGGCCAGCGTCGGCCTGGCCATGACGGTGAACAACACGCTCTACGGCGAGCCCTTGATGCGCTTCGGGACCCATGAGCAGAAGCTCCGCTGGCTGGCGCCGGCGGCCAAGGGCGAGCGCTTGGGTTGCTATGCCCTCACGGAGCCGGGTTCCGGGTCGGATGCGATGGCGCTCGCCGCCACGGCCACGCCGCACGACGGCGGTTTCATCCTGAACGGAACCAAGCTCTTCATCACGAACGGGGAGATCGCGTCGCAGGCCGTCATCTTCGCCACGGTGGACAGGACCAAGAAGCACAAGGGCATCACCGCGTTCCTTGTGGACAAGGCCGCGTCTGGGTTTGCCGTCGCCAAGAAAGAGCGCAAAATGGGCCTGCTGGCGTCCGACACCTGCGAGCTGGTCCTCGAGAACGTCCGCGTCAAGGCCGATCAGGTGCTGGGCAATGTGGGCGAGGGGTACAAGATCGCATTCTCCACGCTGGATGCCGGTCGGATCGGCATCGCGGCCCAGGCGCTCGGCCTCGCGGGCGCGGCGCTCGACGCGGCGATCGGCTATGCGAAGCGGCGGGAGCAGTTCGGGAAGCCGATCGCCGAGTTCGAGGCGATCCAATGGATGCTGGCCGACATGGCCGTTGAGATCGAGGCCGCCCGCCTGCTGACCTATCGGGCCGCCGCGCTCAAGGCCGAAGGCCGTCCGCGCTTCACCCGCGAGGCCTCGATGGCCAAGCTCTACGCGTCCGAGATGGCCAACCACGTCGCTTCCCATGCGGTGCAGATCTTCGGCGGGTCCGGCTACATGAAGGATTACCCGGTGGAGCGTTATTTTCGGGACGCGCGCGCGCTGCCTCTCTATGAGGGCACGTCGGAGATCCAGCGGCTGGTGATTGCGCGGGAGCTGCTGAAGGGGACGGAATGATGGACGAACGTAAGCCGCAATTTACCTCCTTGTCGGGATTGGAGATCGCGCGGGTCTATTCTGCGGAAGACCTCAAGGGATGGGACCCCCGTGCCGAGCTCGGTGCACCCGGCGAGTTTCCCTACACCCGCGGTGTCTATCCCACCATGTATCGGAGCCGCCTCTGGACGATGCGCCAGTTCGCCGGCTTCGGCGCGGCTGAGGACACGAATCAGCGCTTCAAATATCTCCTGCAGCACGGGCAGACCGGCCTCAGCGTGGCCTTCGACATGCCTACGCTGATGGGGCTCGACTCGGACGCCCCCCAGGCGCGGGGCGAGGTCGGCTACTGCGGGGTAGCGGTCTCGTCCCTGGCCGACATGGAGCGGCTCTTCGACGGCATTCCGCTGGACCAGGTCACCACCTCCATGACCATCAACGGGCCGGCCGCCGTCATCTTCGCCATGTACCTGGCCGTCGCGGAACGGCGGGGCATTCCGCTCGATCGGCTGGGAGGGACGCTTCAAAACGATATCCTGAAGGAGTACATCGCCCAGAAGGAGTGGCTGTTCCCGCCCGAGCCGCACCTGCGCTTGATCGTGGACACCATCGGCTATTGCGCCAAGTCTGTGCCGAAGTGGCATCCGATCAGCATCAGCGGCTATCACATCCGAGAGGCCGGCTCGACGGCGGTGCAGGAGCTGGCGTTCACGCTCTATGACGGGCTCACCTACGTGGAGGCGGCGGTCAAGGCGGGTCTGGACGTGGATGCCTTTGCGCCGCACCTCTCGTTCTTTTTCAACGTGCACAACGACTTCTTCGAGGAGATCGCAAAGCTCCGGGTGGCGCGGCGGCTGTGGGCGCGCGAGATGGAGCGGCGGTACCATCCGAAGGACCCGGGCTCGCTGCAGCTTCGCTGCCATGCCCAGACCGCCGGCTGTTCGCTCACGGCGCAGCAGCCGATGAACAACGTGGTCCGCACCACGCTCCAGGCGCTGGCGGCGGTGCTGGGGGGGACCCAGTCGCTGCACACCAATTCAATGGATGAGACCATGGCCCTGCCGACCGAAGAGGCGGTCAAGCTCGCTTTGCGGACCCAGCAGATCGTCGCGCACGAGAGCGAGGTGACGAACACCGTGGACCCGCTCGGCGGCTCCTACTACGTCGAGTCGTTGACGAATCGCCTGGAAGAAGAGGCGCGCGACTACTTCCGAAGACTCGACGAGATGGGCGGCATGGTCCGTGCGATCGAACAGGGATTCCCCCAGAGGGAAATATTGAACGCGTCGCAGCATTACCAGCGGGAAGTCGAGCGGAAGGAGCGGAGCATCGTGGGCGTCAACGAGTACGTCGAGCCCGAAGAGCAGCGTATCCCGATCCTCAAGGTCGGCCCGGAAGTGGAGCGCGAACAGGTCGCCCGCCTGGCGGACCTGCGGAAGGTCCGCGATCCATTCAAAATGGCCGGCGCGCTGGAATCTCTGCAGGAAGCCGCCGTCGGCGATGAAAATCTGATGCCGTACCTGGTCGAGGCGGTGAAGGCCGATGCCACGCTGGGCGAAATCTGCGCCGCGCTGAAGGAAGTCTTCGGCACCTACAAGGAGCCTGTGGTTCTTTAACATGAAACTGGGAAAGTTTGACATTTATCCCGTAACGGACGGGCGGTTTCGGCTGGATGGGGGGGCGATGTTCGGGGTCGTGCCGAAAGCGCTCTGGGAGAAGTGCTGCCCGGCCGACGAGCGGAACCGCATTCAGATGGGCCTGAATTGCCTGCTGATCCGCGCGCACGGGAAGAACATCCTGGTGGACACCGGGCTCGGCCCCAAGCTTGATGCGAAGTTCCAGGACCGCTTTGCCGTCGAGCGCACGCCGCCTCT